>SAMEA3663209__coassemble_384_pt1 | contig 89690 bp, 99 predicted proteins | sample SAMEA3663209__metabat2_high_PE_008 | metagenome-assembled genome bin SAMEA3663209 (sample SAMEA3663209) | pig gut metagenome | biome: pig gut; feature: pig-associated habitat; material: faeces | place: China | collected 2013 | reverse complement strand
AGGTAAAGAAAGAATTTCTTGAATTTACCTCTTGACAGAAGTCACTTCATAACAGAGAGATGAACATGTTGACAGTGCTGTTTGAATTGTAGATTTTAGTTATTGTAGGTTTGGGAAAAAATGGATAATGGAAAGTAGATGAAAAGAGTGATACATAGAGTTATAGATATCTATAATAAAATTATTGATACGCGAAATTTGATTTGATATAATTTATTCTATACTATTGTAGGCTGAGAGACCTCTAAGAGGCCGATTGATGCTACAAGGCATGTGAGGAATTGCGTAATGAGAGTAAGTTATAACAAGTTGTGGAAGATACTTATCGATAAAAACATGAAGAAGATGGACTTGTTAGAAGCTATAGAAATGAGCCCGAATACATTAGCAAAATTGGGGCGTAACGAGGATGTATCAATGGATGTTCTCAAGCGAATATGCGCATATTTACAGTGCGATATCGGGGACATTATGGAGATGATTCCAGAAAATGAGGGAACTCAGGCATAGTATTGGTTATTAACAATATCAAGAAAGGAGTGGGAAGATGAATCTCTTTGAAGAGGTTGACGAAGATTTATTTCGACCGCTCACGGGAATCAACAAAAGAAAATATGTAGATCTTCTTGCTCTTACATGGGATAAGTGTAAGCGTATGCCTATGTATGCTGTTGAAAAGAGTACTATTTTTGATATGGCGGAAGAGTATTTCCTCGGTTTAGATGAACAGATAGAGTTGGATGACGATGAGAGGGAGGAACTTGATAATGGTTCTTCTGATGCACGTATTATTGCAACCGGTTTTGTTCGTAGATTAAGGGATACAGGATGGCTCATTGAAAAAGAAGGAGAGTATGAGGATGAGTCCAAGATAGCGATCAACTACAAGGTTGTTCCTATCATAAAATCGTTCCAGGAAATAGTAAGCCCTTCAATAATTACCTATAAAGGCAAACTGTTCAAAATCTATTCGATGTTTGAGCATATTACAGAACATGGAAGTCCTTATGAAGGCGTATTGAAGGAAGCGTCTGAGGATTTTGATAATCTGAACCAGGCACTTCGTATTTTGGCGGCATCGATAGAGGATCATATTAATACTTTGACTTCTGGTAAGAAACCGGAAGAGGTGCTGGAGTTTTTCGAAAAGTATGAGGAAAAGATTGTTGTTGGCTCATACCATCGCTTTAAGACAAATGATAATTTGTTCTACTATAGGACGAGTCTGTATGAAAGTCTCGATAAATGCGAAGATACTTTGATGGATGCATTGGTGGACGACTACATAGATACAGAGCGTGCAGATAAGGAAGAGGCGACTATTCGGATTAAAGAACTGATACAGAAGATCCGTATGGACATAGAAGAGATGGAAGCAATCATGCGCACCATCGATGATAGGCATATTCTCTATAGGACCAGGGCGGTACAAAAAGCGCAGTTCATGCTCCTTTCTGACGGAAGTGTGAAGAGCAAAATTAATAATTTGCTTAGATATTACGCAAGCGAAATAGAGTCGAAGGATGACATCTATGAGGAGGATACGACCTGTATTTATGATGTGTTCCAAATCTATGGACAGAATTACTTTGATAGTGTATCGCTTGCTACACCGGTAAAGAAAAGAAAGGCTACTCCAATCGACCTAATGCTGATGGGCGAGGAACTTGATCTTGATCTGGTCAATGAGAAAAACAGAGAAATGATGGAGTATATCCGTAATGCATTGACCTCAGAAAATGTTAATACATACGCAAAGAGTATCTTGGAGGGTAAGACCGCAATTTCTGTGGGCCATGTATTTGCGGAACATCCAAATGATCTTGTGAAGATAATTGGACTGTTTACGTACCAAAACTCTCCGGAAAGAGAGTTTGATATTAAGACAAAGGATAATTATGTGGAATGCAATGGCATCCGGTTTAAAGAATTTATTGTGGAAGGACGGAAGGCATAAGTATGGCTATTGATATCAAAGAAGAAATTGCAAATTACTTGCTGAACAATTGCTTTCTCATAGGGAATGTAGATTCTACAAGGGAGAAATACTACTATGTGATCAACCATGAAGAAGCCTTTCGAAGTATATTCCAGCCTATAGGGTATACATTGGTTATTCACAGGAATCTGCGAGTGGTCCAGCTTGTGAACAATCATGGAACCGGAAGACTGTCATTGAAAAAGTATGAAAGTATCATGCTTTTGATCTTCAGACTTCTCTATGTTGAGAAGAGAGAAAGCCTCTCTACCAATATTGACGAAGTCGTTGCGACTGTTGAGGAAGTAAAGAATGAATATGAGAAATTGAACCTTCCTAAAAAGTTTGATCGTGCTCTTTTGGAAGATTCAATGAGAAATATTAAGAGATATAACTTAGTACAGCCATTGGATAAGCTTCTGGATATGAATGCAAGAATACAAATATATCCTTCGGTTATGCTTGCGATGCCTGATACCAATATTAGCAAAGCATATGAGCAGACCAGCACATATTTGCAGCAGTATGTTAATTCAGACGAGGAGGAAGAAGCGGATGATTAAAATGACAAGACTCCGTCTGATCAACTGGCACAATTTTCAGGACGATACGATAGATTTTAAGAATATAACTTATCTTCTCGGAGTAAATGCCGTAGGTAAGACAACAATCATGGATGCTATCCGTTATTGCCTTACTACTAATAAAGATTTTAATACCGCAGGTAATAAGAAGAGTGGAAGAACGCTTCTGGGCTCTGTTCATCAGAAACAGAGAGCAGAGGACAGTTATCTGCGCCCTGGACACACGGTTTCATATATTGGTGTCGAATTTAAGGATGAAGCGATAAGCAAGACATTCGTAATCATCGTACGTGTTGAGTCAGAAACTCCGAAGCAGGATCTCAAAGGCGTAACCCAGGACTGGTATATAACTAAGCCGGGATATAGTCTTGAGGATATTCCGTTTTTTACGACTGTAAAAGAAGGCAAGAGACCTACATCCAGGGATGCTTTTAAGCTTGATAACAAGGGTATGGACAGAGCGTCTAATCAGACAGATGCCAGAAAACGTATCTGCAGAATCCTAGGGATAGGCGATTCTGAATCACCCATAGGAAAGAAATTTAACGAAGTGTTCCATATGGGAACGAGCCTCGAAGATATCAAGGATATTCGTGAATTTATATATACATACATACTTCCGGAACCAGAGGTCAATATTGAATTCTTGCAAAAGGATATGCAGGAGTTAGAGCGCCTTCAGGAAATACTTCAAGAAGCTCAAGAACGCGAAAAGCTTCTCGAACAGATTAATGAGAGAATTATAGAGGCAAAAGAGAGATTTGCCAAAGTAAAGGTTAATGAGTTACTTGTCGCATACGCTGAATACCAGGGCAATGAGGAGGAACAACAAGAGAATCGGCAGCTGATTGAACAGTATGAGTCGAGCATTGAGGTACTTGAACGAAAAATAGCAGAGTTATCTCAGAAGGAAAAGGAAGCGGCGGAACTTTTGTATCAGGCAAAGAAGGCTGCCGAGGATGATGAAGACAATAAGGAGTTAACTGCTTTACAAAAAGAAAACGAAAGTAGGAAATCATCTTACGAAACGTACTGCAAACAAGCGGCTATCTATGAGACATTACTGTCTGAGTTGAAAGCACTCGGAAAGAAACTGTCTAGGTCAGGCATTGTATGTGAATGGGATGAAAAGATTCTTGAAGATGTGGAGGCTACAGAAGAAGAGCATTTATCAGAGATAAGGGCTGCAAGAAGTGCCTTGAATGCTATTCGCGAGACTATTAAAGACAAGGATGCTGATTTCAGAACCCATATCAAGGAATTGGAAACAACTATTGCAGAACTTGAAAGCCTGATTGCAGAATTGTCGTCCGGAAAGATGCCTTATTCGAAAGAAGCGCTTTTGGTCAGAGATCGGATTAATGAAGCACTTCTGGCTGAGAATAAAGCTGAGGATGCGAGACTTCTGTGTGAATGGCTTTATATGAATGATGACAGCTGGCAAGATGCGGTTGAGAGCTATTTGAATACTCAAAGATTTAACATTATTGTTGCTCCTGAGAATTACCTTTTAGCAAAGAATGTGTTTGTTTCTTTAGGAGATAGTGTTAAGGGAATAGGTCTTGTTGATACTCGAAAGTTAAATGGTACCCAGCAAAAAGAAGTGGGTTTCAGATATCTTTGTGATACTGTCGAGTCAGAGAATATTTATGCTAAGCGATATGTCGACTATATCATGCGAGGTGTTATCTGTTGTGAAAGTGCCGATGACCTTGAAAACCACAAGAAGAGTGTAACAAGGGATCGCCTGAGATTTCAGAATTTCACTTTACAGAGGATGTCAAAGCAAGAGCACTATATTGGTGTTGATGCTATCCAAAAGAGATTGGATAAAACTAAAACAGAGCTGACTTCCAGACAGCAGGAACTGGACGATATCAAAGGACAAAAGAAGGCATTTGACGATGTTTCGTCTTCGTATGACAAGTTCAATTCCGGGAATAAATTTGAGCAGATGGAGGAATATTCCGAGTCAAGGGAGAAGGCAATTGGAATTCAGCTTGATATCGAACAAACGGAAGAGCGCATAGAAGAATTAACGAAAAATCCTATTCTTCGTGCGATGTTTGATCATGTCAGCGAATGCGAAGAAAATCAGAGAAAGATTAATGATGAGGTGACTTCTGAAAAGGCTAAGAAGCAAAATTTAGAGACCGATATCAAAAAACTCAGTAAACGCAATGAGGAACTTGCTGAATTGCTCGATGGAGTTAAAGCGGAATATGAGAGACAGCTTGATGGCGCGGAAGAGTATTCCGGCGAAGTGATAAAAAAATATGCTGATGAACGCAAGACCAAGAAAGCGGCAGATATTTCACGTATTTTCAGAGGTACTGCTAATCAGCAGAATATCAATTTGAACAATTATTTGAATCAGAATCTTATTCCTCTTCAGAACAAGTATACAGCTACCTATACTTGTGATTTTCCTGAAGGAATTGCCGGTGCTGCGAGATACCAGCAGGAGTACCTTGCGCTTAGAAATATTGAGCTGGAACGTCATAAAGCGGAACTGGTGCATGCACAGATCCGTTGTAAGGACAGATTTCGTAAGGAAGTTCTATTCCGCATGAAGGATGATATCTTGCGTGCAAGGCAGCAATTCAAACAGATCAATCGAGTTATGGAGAACCTCAGATATGGTGAGGAGAGCTATCGATTCGGGATTGATCGAAGCAAAGATAAAGAATTGGGAATGTTCTATGACATCATAATGGACAAGGACAATCAGCAGATTGATCAGGATAATGAAATCATGATGTATCTTGCTGAAACCAATAAATCTGAAGTTTTTGAAAGTCAGATTGAAGATTTCATGAATCGTATCATGATTGATGTGGAAGAACATGCAAAAGAGAACCTTTCCGGAAATAAAACCGGTGCCAAGAGTATGGGAATGTATGTTGATTACAGAACATATCTTGATTATGACATTATTGTGAAAAACAATGTTACCGGAATAGAGGTTCCGCTGTCCAAGGTAAGTGGAGAAGGAAGTGGAGGAGAGAACCAGGCACCTTTCTATGTCGCTATCTGTGCGTCACTTCTTCAGATTTATGAACAAAATCCTGACGGATGTATCAAGCTCGTTTTGCTTGATGAGGCGTTCAATAATATGACCAGTGACCGTATTGAGCCAATGATGAACATGTTCAAAACATTGAATCTTCAGCTAGTTCTCATTGCGACTGCGGAAAAGGCTACTGCGATTCTGCCTTATTGCGATATAACATACTCGATTGTTAAGTCTGGAAATAGAAATGCGATTGGTGTCTTCGAAAGGACTGGTGCAAATGGAGTACAGTAAAGACATTATTAGCCGGTTGCTGGATATCTATGAACGAAGAAACGGATATGCCAAAAGACCAGAGGAATTGCGGTCTATACAGTTTGAGGTTTCAAAGGAATATCCGGTTTACAAGGATCGGTATGATAACGAGAAGTATAGAGATATCAACACTGCGATAGAAAAAAATGTTGCAGCCGGTTTGATCATTTCTGAAAAGGATCAGACTGGCCGGTATTCAAAGATTAAGCTTAATATTGCAAGGGTTGATGACTGTTATGCGTTGTTAAAAAGAACAAGCATACCGGATCAGTGCAAAAAGGTTCTGAGTGTTCTAGAGAAGGCGAACAACGCTGAATGTCTTCTGATTGGAAGGATTGTAAGTGATTTTTGCGAGCAAATTAAGGCCTATAAGAAGCTTCCTTATGATCTAGGATATGATGCGAGACGCGTTGGGGAAGTATTACAGGTGCTTGAGGCTGTGACCAAACTTACATCGGAGACATACATACGTAACTTCTCAACAGCACTATTCAAGGATTCAAAGAGATTTCAAAGAGAGTATAGATCTACGATAGAAAGCATTTTGTTTAATTACACGGATGACGTTGTAGAAAAGGATGATATCCTTGGATATTACAATCTATACGAGAATCCAACATATGTGCTTATCAAAGGAAACGCGAGGATTTGTTTCGATGAATCGGCTATCGAATTATCAGAGATGCCTGGAGGTATTGCTCTATCCAATGGATCCCTTGCAGGGATTCATAAGATTTCAGTAAAAGCGGATAAGGTAATAACTGTTGAGAATCTCACCACCTATCACGATTGTGATGAACAGGATACAGTATATATCTATCTGGGAGGTTATCATAATACTTCAAAGCAGAAACTTCTTGAATTGATATATGAAAACAACGGTGATAAGGAATACTATCATGAGGGTGATCTTGATGTGTATGGATTTTTGATCTTGAAGAATCTGATTGATAAGACACAGATTCCCTTTAAGCCGTTGTTTATGGATTTAGGAACGATAGAAAGGTTTTATCGTGCAGGATTATATAAGAACTTATCGGCACGGGATAGAAAGGTAATTAATTCAAAAAAGGATGGACAGCTTTCAGCATATAAGGATGTTTTGGAGTACATGCTGGCAAATGATTGCAAGGTTGAACAGGAATCTATCAAAGCAGTCGAACTGGTTGAAAGAAAAGCTTAGGCCAAGATGAATTTGCATAGCTAATGGATGATCTGGAGAATGTAAAAATGATCGAATGGAGTGAAGATAAGCCAAATGTATTTATTTCATATTCATGGGATGATGATGCACACAAAGAGTGGGTTAAATCATTGGCAGATATTCTTTTAGATAATGGGGTTAATGCTATTTTGGATGATTATGATACTGAACCTGGGGATAGATTGCCTCATTTTATGGAGGAGGCAGTGAGTAAAGCGGATAAGGTTCTTGTTATTTGCACTGAAACCTATAAACGGAAAGCCGACAAGCGAGAGGGTGGCGTAGGCTATGAAGAACATATAATCTCTTCGGAACTAATGAAGGGAAACGAAAGAAAGATCATTCCGATTCTTAGAAACGGTAAAGGTAATACAAGTATTCCAATTTGCTTGGCTGGTAAAAAATATATTGATTTGTCGAAAGCAAACAAGCTTAACTACTCTGATGTTGAAGATTTGATTTTACATGGAATCTATGAACAGAAGTCAAAACCTATTGTTGGAAATAGACCCAAGGAAGTAAAACATTATGCGAAACGTGAGAACCCTGAAGATATTTATATAGTTGGGATTGTAGAAGATGAAGTGACCGCACCTAGGAATGATGGGACTCCAGGTTGTGCTCTATATTGCGTACCTATTAGATTATCTAAAAGACCGAGTGAAATTTGGAAAGAATATTTTGTACAAACATGGCGAAATCCACCAAGCTTTACCTTAATGCATAGATCCAGAATTGCATCTATTCAGTATGACAAGATAATACTAGATGGAACGACTCTTGAAGAAGTGCAGAAATACCACAGAGAAACTCTTTTGTTGTGTGTAGAAATCGCAAATAAAATGGAAAAAGAACATATTAAACGGGAGAACGAGGCAAGAGAAAGAGCTCAGCGAGAAGAAGAGGAGCGGAAAAGAAAAGTTGCAGAAATGGCGAGCAAAATTGTCTTTTAGGTGTCACATTACGTCACATTACGGTCACATCAGGGCACTGATTTGAAAAATGTATTGCTTTTGTCCGTACATTGACTTATGATATGGGTAAAAGAAAGGGGGCATGATGATATGGCAGCTAAATCAGCAAATCTTTATGCAAGAATAGAGCCGGATGTTAAAGAACAGGCTGAGAAAATTCTGGCTACTTTGGGGATCCCGGCATCTAATGCTATCAATATGTTTTATAAGCAGATCATTCTAAATAGGGGGCTTCCGTTTGAGGTAAAGATTCCAACTGCGAGACCTGTTGATATTTCGAGAATGAACGCAGAGATTTTGGACATGGAACTTGAGAAAGGATATGCGGATATGCAGGCAGGGCGTACCAAATCTGCAGCTCAGGTTTTTTCGGATATCCGAAAGGATTATAATGTATGAAATATGATGTTACCTTTACGGAGCAGGCTGAGAACGATCTTCGCGGTATCTTTGAGTATATAGCATTTGATCTTCTTTCGCCTGAGAATGCAGCCGGACAGCTTGACCGTATCGAAGAAAAAATCCTTGTTATAATCATAAATTCTATGAGGCGTATGAGACATTTGGTTTCATACGTCTTTTCTTTTTTACTATAAGGCTGAGGTAAATCATGATATGCCACAGCTTGTTGGGTAATCGTGCAACGAGAATATCATGTGTGGTTGGTGCAAATTCTGCATCAACCACTGCAAAAAGTTTAAAAATACGACAAATCAACAGTTGTATAAACCATTTTGAAATAGAATTAAACTTGACTTTGCTTGAAGCTGGTATTTAACAGGCTGGAATTCAGGAGATTTGTTTTTGTAAAAACGGGGCAAAAACTATGAATTATAATATGAAAAACGGGGCAGAATACAATAAAAACGATTGCAAAAACGGGGCAATATGACGTATGATGTATCTGGAGGTGAAGCCTTGTGTTTAGAAAAGATTCAATTGCAGTAAAAGAATGGTTAGAAACTTCGAATAAAGCACTTTTAGTTACAGGTGCAAGACAGATAGGGAAGACTTGGCTTATTAGGGATGAAATAGATAAAAGTGGATATAAACGATTTGAAATCAATTTTATAAATCAGCCCGATATGGTAGAGTATCTCAATGCAGAAATGAGTGCGGAGGATTTTCTTGTAAAGCTTAGATTGATAATGCCTGAGGAATGTAAGCCTCATGAAACAGTTGTATTCTTTGACGAAATCCAGAAGTGTCCAGAAATTGTTACAAAAATAAAATTTTTGGTTGATGAGGGAAGCTTTAAATATGCTATGAGTGGATCTTTACTAGGGATAGAACTAAAGGGTATAGCATCCGCACCGGTTGGATATTTGAGAGTTTTGAAAATGTATCCTATGGATTTTGAGGAGTTTATGATAGCAAATGGGGTTTCGACGACGACTCTGAATATACTTAAGGATTGCTTTGATGAGTGTAAGCCTGTAGATGATTTCGTTCATGAAAAGCTCATGTCAATGTTTTTTGTATATTTGATTGTGGGCGGTATGCCGGATGCAGTTAAAAAATATATAGAAACAAAGGATATTCGCGAAGTTGATAAAATTCAGAAGGATATCGTGGATTTATATAGAGTTGATTTCTCACAATATGAAGAAGATAAAAAGCTTAAGCTTAAATCTATATATGATATTATTCCGGCAGAGTTAAATAAGCAAAATAAAAAGTTTGTATTTACAATGCTTGATAAGGAATTAAAGTTTGATAGATATGAGAATAGCTTTTTATGGTTAAAGGATGCAGGTGTTGTAATACCGGTCTATAAAGCAGAGGCTCCTCTGATTCCTCTTAAGGCAGGCAAGAGTAGTAATGTTTTTAGACTTTTTTCAAGTGATATTGGACTGCTTACAAGTGCTTATCCTGCAGAAACAAAAATGGAACTGATTAGTAAAAATGGTGAGGTAAATAATGGGGCACACTTCGAAAACGCAGTTGCACAGCAATTACTTGCTAATGACTTTGATCCATATTTCTGTAAAATAAGCAAGGTTGGAGAGTTGGATTTTCTTATTGAACTTAGCGGAAAAGTGGTACCTATTGAAGTGAAGTCTGGTAAAAGGCATAAGTCTCATAAGGCATTGGATAACTATATGAATATAGAGGATTATCATCTTGAAAAGGCATATGTTTTTTCTACCTTTAATGTTGAAAAGGAAGGTAAGATTATCTATCTTCCAATTTATATGAGTTATCTTCTTAAAGAGCCTAAAATCGATCAGTTAATAGTTGACTTAGATATTTCCGGGTTATAGATTGTGACAAATAGATTTCGTGAAAAGATAAAATTTTGATTGAAAATTAGCAATGAAGAACTTATCTTCCACCAAGGGCAATGATGGGACATGCTTGATAACCGCATCCCGGCCGGTGCAAAGATGTATTGATTTAGAAAACAAGTATTTTCTAATCTGAATGATAATATAATGATTAAATATAATAGGAATGTTTAATGCCACAAATCAAGAATTCTTGGTTTGTGGCATTATTAATATGTATTCTGTAAGACTAACTATTAAAACTTGACTTTTAATAGTTAGTCTTACGAATCAGAGAATGCAGAAAAAGATGGGATATTCACAGGAGACTTTGGCTGCCATGTTATTTATGAAGAAAACCACCATCTGTAAATACGAGAAGGATCTTCACGATATACAATCAAGTGTACTTGTAGAACTTGCAAAGGCTCTTCATACGACACCGAATTATCTGCTTCTTGGAGATGTTGAGGCAGATGACTGGATGGATGATGTGATTCAGATGCTTGAGAAGATACAAAACGAAGCATTGAGGAAACTTGCTATGAAGCAGATAAGATGTGTTTTAGAAATTGAATAATAAAAAAGAAGCCGGACGCATCCGACTCCCCTAAGTATGCTCCGAAGAAACATACCGCAATTCGCACTATCATTGTACCTTATGGTCGTAGCAAATGCAAGCGATTTATTTGCCTACAAAAGCCTTCAAGGCTTTGATTTTAGCATTGTTGTCAGTATATATAATTTGATTAAAAACGCTAATTGGAATTTGTGTTCTGAGTTTCTCAACAATATCAGTATAACTACTAATTACACGTTTCATTTCAGTTTTTGTTTCACCTAGTAATTTCATCATGTATATGATTAGTACTAAATAATCTGTTATGGTTGTAAAGTTTACATTTGAAACTCCGGTTGCATTTAAAATAGCATTACTAACCTGCTTATCAATATTACCAGTTCTGAATCGTGTATCAAAAATTACATCATTATGCGCGATGGAATTACGAAGATCCTTGATAGAATAAAAAAGTCGCTGAGGCAACATAGCATTAGTATCATCGGATGGAGTGATTCCTAATTCTTTAGAAATGGAAACGCGACAATTATAGTTCAAGCAAGAAACAAAATGTCCAAATTCGCCTAGACTTAATAATTCAAAAATTCCCCACAGCGGAATATTCATGTCATGAGAGAGGAAGTGACCGGCTATTTTATTATCATTTCCGAAGGCGTCAGTTTGAACTTTGTATATACGATTTCTTAAATCCAATCTTTTCTTTAATTCGTGTTTGAATTTGGTTTCTGCTTTTTCGCGATCTTTATCCGTTTTAAAGGTTTTTCCTGTAGTCGAAAACATTTTGTAATTATCTAGTAGCATTGTATAGGCATCGTTAAAACTATCTGAATGCGTGGATGCTACCATTGTTTCTAATACATAACTTTTAAGTGCAGTTTCGATTTTCATCACACATGGATAAAAAAGGGATTTGAGTTGTGAATCAAAATCATATATTGCCAATAATTCTTCAAAATCAGAATAAGGTATTTGCTTGGATGGTTTATTAATGTATCGATAACCTTTATAACCGTGATAATAACCGATATTCATGAGTCTTTTCTTCTGTGAAGAACCTTCTATATGAATACCTTTTTTATCACGTAAATATTTCATTAATGAATTTATGGTCTTTGGTCTAGTATTAGTCACTTTATATTCTCCTTTGTACATATATAAGTTTATCCTCTGAAATGTGCATAGTCAATTATAAATATGTTGTGAACATTGTCTTATTTATAGAGGGTTTGTTAAGTTCCCTCACAGGAAACTTTTGTTGCCGGATGGGGCGCTGTTTATGCGGCTATTCCCGATAGAGTAATACTTGTTAAGGACAACGAGACAAGCAATAACCGGTTAAAGCTTGGTCGAACATCAAAGTAAAGGAGTAACCACAAAAAAAGTGTTGACTCCTACGTAACGTAATAGTTTATATTAGCCTTATCAAGTGATTGGAGGAAACAACAATGATGACAGTACATGAAGTGAGCAAGCTTGCCGGAGTGAGTATACGCACTCTACAATATTATGATAAGATCGGTCTTTTGCATCCGACGGGATACACCGATGCGGGATACAGACTGTATGACGATGCAGATCTGGAGCGCCTTCAGCACATTTTATTGTTTCGTGAATTGGAATTTCCTCTAAAGGATATTAAGGCAATTATCAATAGTCCTGATTTTGATAGAAATAAAGCTTTGGAGCAACAGATAGAATTGCTTAGGCTGAAGAAGGAACATATTGAAAACTTGATGAATTTTGCGCTTGGAATAAAAATGTTAGGAGTAAAAAATATGGATTTTAAAGCTTTTGATAAGAGTAAGCTGGATGAATATTCCAGAAAAGCAAAGGAGTTATACGGCGATTTGCCAGAGTACAAAGAAATGCAAGAGAAGCAGAATAATCGAACGGAAGAAGATGAGAAAATCATGGCAGACAGATTTATGCTATTGTTTAAAGAAGCTGGAGAAATGAAGGAGATGGATCCTAGCTCACCAGAGGCTCAGAATCTTGTTAAGAGAATTCAGGAGTACATTACAGAAAACTTTTATACCTGTACCAATAAGATTCTTCGAGTACTTGGCAAAATGTATTCCGGTGGAGGCGAATTCACAGATAATATTGATGAATGTGGTGGTAAGGGAACTGCTGTATTTGTGGATAATGCAATTCAGATTTATTGTAACAATGCTGAGTAACTAACTACATAATTATATGCTTAAGAGCAGCAGACTCTGTAATAAGGTCCGCTGCTTTTTTATTGGAGGAAAAATATAAGAAAGGGGTGAAATAGTATGGCAGATGTTGCTTATGCATACGTGAACCACTTGATAAATTTGCATTTGCTTTAGTAAGATGTGAAGGGGTGGAGTGAGCGAGGATTTGGCATTTTTGCCGAAAGGAAATATGGAGGTTATTATGAGTTTGGTAGAACCAGAAATTCATGTAAAGCAATGTGATATTACAACGCTTGATTGTGATGCAATTGTAAATGCAGCAAATAAAAGCCTGCTTGGCGGAGGCGGTGTTGATGGTGCAATCCATAGAGCGGCAGGTCCTGAACTTCTGAATGAATGCAGGACGCTGAATGGCTGTAAGACAGGTGAAGCAAAGATTACAAAGGGATATCGCTTGCCTGCAAAATACGTTATTCATACGGTTGGACCGATTTATTCCGGGAGCGATACAGACGAGAGATTGTTAGCGGCATGTTATAGGAACTCGTTGGATTTGGCGAAGGAGTACAATCTACACAGCATTGCATTTCCGGCAATATCAACCGGCGTATACGGATATCCACTGGCAGAGGCTACTGAAGTTGCGGTTAAGACTGTAAAAGAATGGTTGAATCGCAACAATGATTATGTGATGGATATTACATTCTGTTGCTTTGATAAGGGGACAAGCGACATATACAACCATGAGTTGAAAAGGATGCGGTTGTAGTTCAAATAAGTAATGAAAGGTAAAAGAAGCGTAGAAATGTCATTGTTTGGGAAGAAGAAAGCAGAACCAAAATTTGAATATGACCCTAACAGACATAAGGCAGTGCTAAAGTGCAGCATATGTAACGGTGAACAGGTTGCGGGATTTAAAGATACCCAGTCTGGGCACTTTTACGAAGTTATGCTGATACGTAGTGGGCGGGATCTTGACTCATTTATGGAAATGTATGATCTTAGTTCCGTCACAAAGGAGTATTAATTCTATTCGAAGAGACCTAAGTGTATTGGAGGGATTATCTCGTGATATAATGGAAGAATTGTATACATGGATAGTGTGTGGTGTAGACTAAGATTGAGTCAGGAGTAAAATGAAAACTAGAGAAGAGGCGCTGAAGTATGGACTGAGCCTACCAAATACATATAAAGACGCTCCGTTTCACGACGAGAACTGGCAGCTTGTCAGGGTGAAGGGGAGCAAGAAGGCTTTCCTGTGGACGTATGAGCGGGATGGGTTTGTAAATCTTAATGTGAAGGTTTCGCCTGAGTGGAGAGATTTGTGGAGAAGTATTTACAAGTCATGTGTGCCGGGCTGGCACCAGAATAAGGAAAACTGGAACACGATTATTCTTGACGGGAGCATTCCGGATGATGAAATCAGAAGAATGATAGCGGAGAGTTACGATCTTGTGACGGATAGTCCGACAAAGCGGATATATGAGGCGGTAAAGAAAATCCCGAAGGGCAAAGTTGCGACATATGCCCAGGTAGCAGCAATGGCAGGAAATGAGAAGATGTCGAGGGCTGTTGGAAATGCATTGCATAAGAATCCGACGCCGGGGATTATTCCGTGCCACAGAGTTGTCGATTCGAAGGGAAATCTGGCGGGCGCTTTTGCATTCGGTGGATTAGATGTTCAGGCGAAGCTACTTAAGGATGAGGGCGTAGAGGTAATCGATGGCAGGGTTGACCTTTCGAAATACAAAATAGCACCCGGATAAAGGAAGATGTGGTCTGATGCCGGGAACAGGGCATCAGATATTACTCCCGTGACAAAGCCTTTAAGAGAGAATCATAGGTGAGCTCATTGTTGTTATTATCGGAAAACCGGAATGATTCGAACAGAATCTGTTCGTTGTTGCTGTTCATCTGCTTAATAATAATGTCATCTGTATCAAACCAGTTCCAGAACTGATTAGAGCCCAGGGACTGTTGTGAGTATGCATTTGTTTTTAAATTATAGTCGAGTAAATCATCAAGAGTTATTACTGTGGAGGCAGCCTTTTCAAGCGGATAATCAGCAGGAATGGTTAGTCTGATTGAGTCTTTATAATACTCATAATCCGAGATACCCGCTTCATTCAATATATCTTTAATCTCGTCCGCATAATAAGCTAAGACGCATTTCTTATAGTTGGTGGTATAGTACAGACTTTTATTATACAGGAAAGGGATGTATGCTTCTATGAACATAACCTTTCTGTTTTCGGCCACGACATCGAATTCAATTCCACGCTCATCGACCATTGGATAATAGTATTTCTTACAGTAACTGTCGCTCTCAGAATGTGGCTTTCCTGAAGGAGTTATGTTATCGTTTATACATGTAATAGCGAAAGCATTTACATCAGAGGTTTTTGGCTTTCTCGAAATCAATGAGCAGCTTGAAACCGAAGTAGATATTAAAATAAAAATTACCAGTAACTTCTTAATCATAATCAGATAATATCACAGTATGTAAGAAAACAAAACGCCTTTCGAGGCACGCTACGGGATTGCATAAACCCTATGGCAAAAACCAGGTCGATGTGTTACAAAAAGGCTTGACCACAACAGATTACACATGGACAAGTGGTAAAATGGGGATTTTCCGTGACTTGGTGGCCATATCCATGAAGAAACATTTGAAGTAAAAAAATACAAGTAAAATAGAGAGTAAAAAGAAATGTTGAGAATCGGTATTGAATCCTAAAATGGGTTTGATGCCGGTTCTTATTTTTGATGTGAGGGAGAAAATGAAAAACGTGTTGAAATATGATATGCTTTTAAAAGAGGAGTATCCGGTGGAAAATCCAAGGGAAGCGCAACGAATTATGAAAATATCAAGGTGTATTGATAAATATGAAAATGAAAGCGAGATATATTTTTTTAATTATTGTTGTAATTGTTCTACTTACCGTAGTAGGTGTTTTTATTTATGAAAGAGCTCATGTGTCATTCCATTCAGATGAAAACGGAACTACTGTATCTATTATTGGTGGAGCTGATGGACCAACATCTGTATTTATTGCAGGAAAACTTGGAGGAGAAGATACGATGACTTATAAACAGATATCAATGGATGAGGCAAAACAGATTTTTGAATCAGGTGGAGCTGATTCTTACATTATTTTAGATGTAAGAACATCAGATGAATTTGCAGATGGGCATATTCCGGGAGCAATCAATGTGGCAAATGAATCAATCGGAGCAGAATCTCCTGCAGAGCTAGCAGATAAGAACCAGCTGATATATGTTTACTGCAGAAGTGGCAATAGAAGTAAACAAGCTGCTGAAAAGTTAGTAGCACTTGGATATACAAATATTGTTGAATTTGGCGGAATAATAGATTGGACAGGTGAGATTGAAAAATAATGAATATACAAATATTGGGCACGAAGAAGTGCAATGATACAAAGAAGGCTGAACGTTTTTCAAGGAGCGTTGAAGATGGTGAGACCAATTATGAGAGATCCTTTATTTCTTGCAGGAAAGTCTGAACCGGCAACGGAAGCGGACAAGCAGGTAGTACAGGATCTGTTAGATACATTAAAAGCTAATCAGGATAGATGCGTTGGCATGGCAGCTAACATGATTGGAGTAAAGAAGAACATTATTGTTGTGGCAGCAGGCCCGTTTATGTTTGCGATGATTAACGCAAAGATTACGAAGCGAAAGGGCGCATTTAAGACAGAGGAAGGTTGTCTGTCTTTAGATGGAGTAAGACCATGTACTAGATATAAAGAAATAGAAGTGGATTATCTAGATCAGAACTTTAAGCCACAGCATGGGAAATATACGGACTGGACAGCCCAGATTATTCAGCATGAGTTTGATCATGTGGATGGGGTTGTAATTTAGACTTAGGAGATGTAATAACTATGGGAAATGAAAGAGGAACACTGGTGGTCAGAGAATCCCGATATTGATCCATGGGAATGGCTTCCATACTTTGTAAATTATCGCAGATACGGCTATGATTTTGATACTCTTTGGGATGATGGGAAGGCATCCATACGTCAGAAAAAGATGATGGATTTATTTGCGGAAGAAAATGAAGATGCAGAGCTTTATTCCAGTGAGATTAAGCAGAATGCTGGATTTGGCAAGGAAGGCGAAAAGGGCTTTGAAGGTACAATTACAAACTTGCAGCATATGTAATGGTGAACAGGTTGCGGGATTATTTCAGGAGCTTTACCGTAATGGTAACAGTGAAGAATTTTTGAACAGAGGATAATGATATGAGACTTAGAAATGTTCTGATTGCTGTTAATGATATGGATAGAGCAATCAGATTTTATAAAGAAATATTTGGTTTGCAGGTAATCCTAGATCAGGATGGAAATGTGATTATGTCTGAGGGATTGGTACTGCAGGATGCTAATATATGGCAGCGGTTCCTTAATAAGGAGTTGATCCCGAAGAATAATATGACAGAACTTTATTTTGAGGAATCTGACATAGAAGGTTTTGCTAAAAAGCTGGAAGAATCTGACTTTGAAATAGAGTATGTCAATGAATTGATGGAGCATTCATGGGGGCAGAAGGTTATTAGGTTTTATGATCCGGATGGAAATCTTATCGAGGTTGGAACCCCGGTGAATTAGGAGTTGATAATATGATTTGCGAAAACGGTAAATGGATAGTGTGTGGTGTAGACTGGGATGATCCGGAGTGTATTCATACAGTGACTGCTTTGTATAAGGAAGATCCTAAAGTTTCTTGGGAAAGAATTGTAGAGCATATGCATGAATTTTATCCGATTGCTACTGATAAGCAGATAAGGAAGGAACTGAAATGAATATGAAAAAAGTGCGTAAATATTTCAAATTTATGAAATAAGCAGAGGCTTAATCCTCTGCTTTTAGTATTTCAGTGTGTGAAAATACTGTTATGTAACAGCTAATTTGCAAGATGTTTCTTGAATTCTTCCAGTGAAAGGCCGGCTCTTTTTGCTCCTACTTCTTCTGAAAAGAGGCCGTCCTTGACACAGGAGATTATCTCAAGAAGCTTTCCCTGCTCAAGGCCCTGCTCGAGTCCTTGCTTACGACCGCGCTCAAGTCCCTGCTCAAGGCCTTCCTCAAGGGCTATCTTTCTTGCGTATTTGGTTTCTTCTAATATTTTCATCTCTAAAGTCATATAGCTGTCCCTCGTATTATCATCCATGTGAAAGAAATCTATTATTTCCTGTAGCTTTCTTGTGAAGTCATCTGTGGCTTCATGTCTTGAGACCATCTTTAGGAATTTCTTTAATTCGGGAGTGATATCTCCGACTGTTCCTTTGGCGTTTATGAACACCTTTGTCATACCATCTTCAAGCTTAAGATTTGGTTCATCGTAACATACAAAAATTGAATTAACAAGTTGGTTTTTATTATATGCCAATGTTTATCGTTACTACATAGTAACCGTTCATCACGAAGTTAATTTGCGAGTCCCGATTTTTGACATATCAATCAATTATAATAAATGATATTATTTTGTATGTAATGTCTTATCGTGATGATTTATACGCCGGAAATATGAGAAAGAATGCAGAACGTTTAACGCTTGAATCGGAGTTCATAGAGTGTGTAAAAGTTGGTATGATATTACTTGAGTTTTTGAACCGGATAATATTGTGGAAGTAATAGCTAATATATTAGGAAGATGTGATGAAAGGGTCAGAAACAGATAAAGGTGTAGATAATGAACATATGGTATGCAGTTAGTTATAAGGAATAAAAATGGTTATTAAAAAGAACGAATCCTACAAATTAAGATCAAGTGCTTTGGCATTTCTTGCACTGCTTGTTCTAATATTTCTTGCATCGCTATTTGGTAAATCATCTAAAGATCAATCAGGCGAAGCAACAGATATTAAGATTCCTGATTATTCCGGCGCTCCTTTTGTAATAATCAATAATAATATTCCGTTTTTTGATGAGAACGATTATGCTAAGGAAACGTTTGAATCATACAGTAAGCTTGATTCTCTTGGCCGATGTGGCGTCGCTTATGCAAATGTCAGCAGAGAATTGATGCCTACTGAAGAGAGGGGGAAAATCAGAGACATTAAGCCATCAGGATGGTGTCAGGCTAAGTATGAAGGGATTGTTGATTCGACTCCGCCATATTTATATAATCGCTGTCATCTGATCGCATATTGTCTGACTGCTGAGAATGCCAATGAACAAAATCTGATTACCGGAACTCATTACATGAATGTTGAGGGGATGCTTCCCTTTGAAGAAGAAGTGGCAAGATATCTTGACAGAAATGATAATCATGTGCTGTACAGAGTCACCCCGATATTTGAAGGAAAAAATCTGGTAGCAAGCGGTGTACTTATGGAAGCATATTCCATAGAGGATAATGGATCAGGAATTTGTTTCTGCGTTTACTGTTACAATGTTCAGCCGGGTGTTACAATAGACTATAGGACGGGCAAAAACCGGAAAGAGGAGTAAAAGAACGGAAATGACAGGAGGAAACATTAGTATGAATGGAGCTGTATTATTGGGACTTATGGTCCCGTTTGTTGGAACTGCGCTTGGGGCTATGATGGTCGTATTTGTTAAAAGCGAGATGAATCATAATATGCAGAGGGCATTTACGGGTTTTGCGGCCGGAGTTATGGTCTCTGCTTCGTTTTTTAGTCTGCTGATTCCGGCAGTTTCTCAGGCGAGCGAGACAATGGGCAAGAAGGCGGTGATTCCAACGACAATGGGTTTTTGTTTTGGAATGTTGTTCCTTTTACTTATCGATACGATTACGCCGCATATGCATCTTAACGAATCAGTTGAGGGCCCAAAGAGTAACCTTAAGAAAAACACAATGCTTGTGCTTGCGGTTGTGATTCATAATATTCCGGAGGGAATGGCTGTAGGTGTATTGTATGCAAGCTGGATGCAGGGAAATAAGCTTGTATCATTTACGGCAGCACTTTCACTTGCAATAGGTATTGCAATCCAGAATTTTCCGGAAGGTGCAATTATTTCGATGCCGCTTTATGCGAACGGAATGAGCAAGCCAAAGGCATGCTTGCAGGGAATACTGTCAGGTATCGTGGAACCGATAGCAGGGTTTATTACTATTATTCTTGCATCATTTATCATTCCGCTTATGCCTGCCTTATTAAGCTTTGCAGCCGGTGCGATGATATATGTTGTTGTTGAAGAGCTTGTGCCGGATATGGCTGAAGGAGAACATTCCAATATTGCAACGATTTGCTTTATGATTGGATTTGCAGCCATGATGGTACTTGATATAGCACTCGGCGGCTGATTATTAGGAGGTTGAAAATGTTAGTTACATTAAAGGAAATTCTTGAAATAGCAGAGGAGAAAAAGATTGCAATCGGTGCATTCAATGCTTCGGGACTTGAAGCAATTGAGGCTGAACTTAAGGCGGCAGAAGAACTCAATCTTCCGATTATAATTCAGTTCGCGCAGTGCCACGAACCATGGATTCCGCTTTCAACAATCGGCCCTATTATTATTGATATGGCTAAAAAATCATCAGTGCCTGTATGTGCACACTTAGACCACGGCGAGACGCTTGAATATCTCGAGCAGGCTTTAAATATCGGATTTACCGGAATTATGTATGACGGCTCGACTCTTTCTTATGAAGAAAACATGAAGAATACTAAGAAAGCCGTTGAAATGGCAAGGAAGTTTGGAGCTTCAGTAGAAGCCGAGCTTGGCTCAATGGGTAAAAGAGAGTCGGGTTTAGGCGACAGCGGAGCAGGTGCAGAAGACGACACTAAGATTTACACTGACCCTGAACAGGCTGCAGCATTTGTTAATGATACAGGAATTGATGCACTTGCATGTTCGTTTGGAACAACACACGGAATTTATCTTAGCAAGCCACGTCTTGATTTTGACGTAGTTAAAAACGTCAGGGCAAAGTGCAACAACATACCTGTAGTTATGCATGGCGGCTCCGGCATTTCAAAAGAAGATTATATAAAGGCTGTTGAAGCCGGCGTACGTAAAATCAACTACTTTACATATATGGATAAGGCGGGAGGACAGGGTGCTCTTGAATACATCAATTCATTAAAGGACGGTGAACCTGTATTCTTCTCCTCAATATTTATGAGTGCAAGAGAAGCGATGAGTGAAAACGTTAAAGGTGCAATGAAAGTATTTGCAAGAATGGATTAATTTATGAAAATTGCGGGACTTGATATTGGGACAACAGGCTGTAAATGCACTGTTTTTGATGAAACGGGTTGTGAGCTTGAAAAGGCATATTGCAACTATCCCATAAAACGAAAGACGGGAAGTCATGAAATCGACGCTAAGGCACTGCTTGAAAGCGTTTATTTGGTTATAGGTAAAATGAGCGCGCTCTATTCTGACATTGCCGGCATTGGAGTTACAAGCTTTGGCGAAACTTTTGTAATGCTTGATGAAAATGACGAGCCATTAGCACCTGCAATGCTCTACACAGATCCAAGAGGCGATAAGGAGTGCAGAGAATTAGTCGATAAGCTTGGTCTTAGGCACATCGCTGAAATAACGGGTGTCACAGCACATGAAATGTACGGCCTCCCTAAAATCATGTGGCAAAAGCGCAATAATCCCGACATCTTTAAGAGGGTTAAGCGCATCCTTCAGATGGAAGACTACGTAGTTTACTCACTTACGGGAAATGCGATTATTGACTATTCCCTGGCGACTCGTTTTATGGCATTTGATATTTCAACTCTTGATTTCTCTGATGAGCTTTTATCAGCCGCCGGTATTGATAGATCATTATTTTCAAAGCCTGTCCCTACAGGAACTAACGCAGGTAAAATAAGACCTCAGGTCTCACAGGAGCTTGGCCTTAGTAAAGACTGTCAAATTATTGCGATAAGCCAGGACCAGGTTGCAGCAGCGATAGGTGCAGGCGCATTTTCACCGGATATAGCTGTTGACGGAGCAGGTACAGTCCAGTGCTTAACTCCTGTATTTGATGGGATTCCTGATATTGATAAGATGATGCCCGGAAAGTATGTCATCGTTCCATATATCTTTAAGGATAAGTATGTGACTTACGCTTTTTCATATACAGGCGGTGCGCTGATTCAGTGGGCAACCGATTCACTTGCAAAGGACGAGAAATTTAAGGCTAAGGAGCAGGACATCTTAGTAAATGAATATCTTGAAAACGAGTACAATTCGAAACGTATTGCGGATTTACTTGACACAGACGGCCCGTCGGGAATGCTTGTATTACCGCATTTTGCAGGCGCTGCAACTCCGTATATGGATACAGGTTCTAAGGGTGCAATCGTAGGACTTACGCTTGATTCATCAGTCGCCGAGATTTATCGTGGCTGCATGGAGGGCGTATGCTATGAAATGTACATTAATTATAGAAATGTTGTCGCCGCAGGCGCCAAAATAAAAAGATTACACGCTACCGGCGGAGGTGCACATTCCACTACCTGGATGCAAATGAAAGCTGACGTTTTAGGCGTGCCGATTAGTGCGCTTTCTACAGTCGATGCAGGAACCGTTGGCTCCGCAATGATGACAGGAATTGCGCTTTCATGCTTTTCTGATATTGAGGATGCCGCTAATCATATGATAAAGGTGAAGCAAATTTATGAGCCGCGAAAGCATTATCATACAGAGTACATGGAAGTGTTCTCGCGCTATGAAAATCTTTACAATGCGCTTAGACCGCTTGTGTAGGGATTAATACACAGAGATATAAGGGATGACGGATTTATGGAAATTGATATTTGTTTTCCTATTAAGAGTTTATGAAACAGGACACAATGGGCAACATTTACATCCTTGATGAGCCTACAACAGGACTTCACGCAGCAGACATTGAAAAAGTCATATCAATACTCGAATCGATTGTAGATAAAGGTAATACCGTAATTATCATCGAGCATAATACAGATGTTATGAAGCTGGCGGATTACATTATTGATATCGGACCTGACGGTGGTACTAAGGGCGGCGAAGTAGTATTTAAGGGTACGCCTAAGCAGATGATTGAAAGCGCAGACACAATCACTGCAAAATACCTGCGAAAAGAATAGATATAATAATAGGAGGGAAGAAAATGAGCTTTGAGCAGTTTGAATTTAGAACGATACTAAAAAGTGAGGCGGAACAGGCTGTCACAATTGAACATATCTGCTTTCCGCCAAATGAAGCATGTTCAAGACAGGCAATGCTTACAAGAATTGAGAACGCATCAGAACAGTTTCTTGTAGCAGTTGATAAGACGACAGGAAAGCTTGCAGGATTTATTAACGGATTATCTACATACGAAGATAAGTTTAGAGATGAGTTTTTCACTGATATAAGCTTATATGATCCTAAAGGAGAGAATGTAATGATTCTTGGGCTTGATGTATTGCCTGAATACAGAAACAGAGGACTTGCACGAGAAATTGTCCGTAATTTCAGTATCATGGAAAAGGAGAAAGGCCGAAAAACGCTTATTCTGACGTGCCTTGATGAAAAGGTTAAGATGTATGAGAAGCTTGGATTTAGTGATAAGGGAATGGCTGACTCAACATGGGGTGGTGAAGAATGGCATGAAATGACATATTCGCTGTAATTTGTAAATTAAATATTTTTTTGTAAAGCTAGCTTGACATGGATTATACCGGGTGGTATTATGATGTCAAGCTAGCTTTACATTTGTGGAGGTTTATATGAATAACAGAATAGAAGAAATCAGAAATGCCAAGGGCATTAAGCAGGAAGAGCTTTCTAAAATGCTTGGCGTCTCAAGACAGACAATCAGTTCGCTTGAAAACGGACGATATAATCCTTCTATCATACTAGCATTCAAAATAGCGAAGCTTTTTGATATGGCGATAGAAGAAATCTTTATTTACGAGGAGGAAGAATAAATGTATTACAACAAAAGAAAACTTATTATCAGCAGTATGTGGATAGTATTAGGTATTGTTTTTATCGTTTTGGATATTATGGGAATTGCTACTGATTCGGCATTCACGGCAATCGGTGTTGCATGGATTGTAGTAGGAGCACTTCAGATTTATAAAAATATCAAATACCATACAAATGAAGACTACAAGGAACAGATTGACATTGCATGCTCTGACGAGAGAAATAAATTTATAAGAATGAAGGCGTGGTCATATGCAGGATATATTTTCGTACTTGGTTCTGCAGTTGTAAGTATTGTTTTATTCTTATCGGGAATTACAGTATATGCTCAAATTCTTTCATACTGTATGTGCTCAATACTTGTTGTTTACTATATTGCGTACCTTTATCTTCAGAAGAAGTGCTAGGAAAAGCAGAATATGTGTTACGGGCAATTGTTAATTTGCAGATTATTTTTAAATAGAGTACAATATTAAGCAAAAAGAAAGGATAATTTTTTATGGCTTGTTTTGTAATTCCTGCAACCGAGGCTATCATTACAACGGTTGCTGCTAAGATAATTGAAAAGAAAGAAATGGCAGCAGATAACTCAGAGCTTACAGTAGTAAACAAGGAGCTGTTTTCTACAAAATTAAAGAGACTTAACAAAATGCTCTGGGGCGGTTCTGCACTCCTTGCATTTGAGCACTTATGGCATGGTGAGATTCAGCCGTTTTTCCCGTTCCTTACTGCGGCAGCTAATGAATCGGACGCAGTCAATATGCTTCATGAAATGTCTACTGTCGGAGTTACAATGGCTTTGCTTGTAACTATGGTATGGGGAATTTCTAATGTAGTTATTGCAAGAAATACTAAGGAGGAGAAGGCTTAATGACATTACTGCTTACATTAATTGCAGCCGTCGTTTCAACTCTTATATGGTATTTAAGCAAGAGAGCCCGCGCACTTAAAATAGTAACGCTTCTATACTTATACTGGGGAGCATCTCTTATGTGGCTTGTAGATGCGGTTTTTGAATATATAGAGTTAAGAGCTGCTTACTTTACACCATCAATGGAAGATATGATTAACGATTCATTCCTTGGATTATCGGTTGTTGTACTCGGGCTTATTATCTGGGTCATTGAGATTTTAATTAAGGATCCTGAGAACGTAATTAACAGAAAATAAATAAACATCCGCTCTGAATTAACAGGGCGGATGTTTTATTATGAGAAAAGCTTCTCTTTGTAAACGCCTTTTTTGATAAGTTCTTTAAAGCTTTCTACAACAAGTTCTTTATCTTCCTTATATGTAACTCCGAACCATTTATCGGGAGTTGCTAAAACCTTAACACTTACAATTCCTTTATGTAAAAGTTCGTCAATATATATTGGAAGAAGGTATTCGGCAGTTAATATATCATCCTTGTGCTTCTCAAAAAATTCAACAAAGCCTATTTCGAGAAGTTCAATAAACTTAGGAGTAAGTCCCCACATATTCATTGATACAAGTGACTCAACATCAATTGACTTTCCGTTAGCCATAGCTCCGTTATCAGTCTTAACTATATCCTTAGTCTCTAAGACATCGGTTAAGAACTGATTTGCATTCATTTTGCAGACACCTCTCGTGACGCCGCCGTTGTCAGAGAGTGTGTTTTTTAATATAAAGCCTGCCATGCAAAGCTCTGAATCAGCATGGGATGATATGAGATAATCATGTATTAAAACAAATGCTGCCTTGCCGTAGTAATCATCTGCATTTATTACTACAAAAGGCTCGTTAACTATTCCTTTAACCGATAATACCGCCTGGCCTGTGCCCCAAGGTTTAGTCCTGTCGGCAACTGCATTAATTCCGTCAGGTAAATCATCCTTTTCCTGGTATGCGTACTGAACGGTTACGTTCTTATCGGCACAGATTTTCTCGATACGGTTGCCGATTGCTTCATAAAATGCGTCTTTTATGTCATGTCTTATGATAAATACGACTTTATTAAATCCGGCCTCAATCGCATCGTGAATTGAATAATCCATAATGATTTCGCCATTCGGTCCAACCGGCTCAAGTTGCTTGATTCCACCGCCGAATCTTGATCCGATTCCGGCAGCCATTATCACAAGTGCTGTGTTCATATAAATCTCCGTTCCGCCATCTTTGGCTATAGTCAAAAACAGTAGTAGGCTAAATTATATCATGAATCAGTAAAGATAGCCAAGTTCTACGAGTTTTTTGTAAATCTGCTCACCTGCCAGCCTGTAAAAATCAGCGTTTCCGTGGTTTTCCTCTTCATCTGTTGAGTACCTTATTGATACAGGAACATCACCTGCCGCGATAGCCTGATTATCAAGCTTAGTAGGAGTAATATTAAGCTCTGAAAGTGCTTCATTCACCATGTATGAACGAAGGTCAAGGTAATGCTCTCCAAAGTGATTTTTAAGGTTTTCGTTGATCTTGTCTACAAGCGGAATACGTCCGTGTCTTGAAGTAAGAGACACTACAACATAAGTGTCATTTCCCTGGTATTCAATCATCTCATCAATCTGTTCAACAAGTGCAGGAATCTGGTCTTCAGTTTCAATGCCGTTATTTGAACCTGCCCAGATAACTAAAATGTCATCGTCTCTTTTATCAAGCATCGCATGAGTGAAAATCTGCGTTCCTGCCGGTACTTTTACCTCTTCTCCCGGGGTAAGTCTTGTGAAGCAGCGCTCATCATCAACCATTGTGTAGGTACCTTCAATGCCGTTAAGCATTACGTTATTTATTCCTGCGTCCGCAAAAACAAGAAGCATTTCATATCCATATTTCCCGCTGCATTGCGCCTTGACAGGAGTAGTATCTGCAGGAATAACTATATCTTCAACGAGGTACTGCGGATTACCGCCCTGCCTTGCGGCGATACAGCTTGCAGATTCACCGTATCCACCGTAATTTATTACTTCCGCGCCGCTAAGCTTAGCAATCGTATCAGGCATTGTTGTTCCCTCACCGCCTGTTCCTACAGTAAGTGAATCGCCAAAGCATACAACTCGTTTACCTGAATTATCTTTTACTTCGATTCCTTCATTATCAGCACCATCTGATAAATTTGTATTCTGTTCTGTTATTACTGCTTCGGGCTTAGCCTGCTTTGTGGTTTCTTCTTTTTTTCCACAGCCCGAAATAAAAGCGAGCATGAGTAAAGTCAGGCATAACAGGCATAAAAGAAAATGTTTTTTCATGTAATCCTCCCTAAAATAAGATATTTTCGCTTATTACGTAAAATAAATGTCAAATTGTGATATAATTCACAATGCGATGGTGCAAAGTGATTGCCATACTAGTTTATCACAAGTTCGTAATTTGGAGAAATTGGGGTTATGAAAAACAAGCTGACAATAATATTATTGATTATTTCGATTATTTTGTTTGGCGTTTCGTTTGGCGGGGCAGGCTATTTCGAGGCGATGGTGAACGAATCGGATGGGCTTGAGAGCCGGTACAGATATTCAGAGGACAGCAAGGATGATTGTCTAGACGTCTCCGTGGTAATGAAGGAATCATGGGTTAAAAAGATTCCGGATACATATGTACTTGATCCTGAATTTGAAGATTCGAAGTTTGACAAGGTAAATGATAATGGCGAAGGAACCTGTGTAGGAAGAACTATCGAGATAACGCTTAACAATGTCTCCGAATACAGAATTAACAAATGGGACATCGAGTACACTGCACCTTGTGACATGTATATTGATAAGGCGTGGAACGGTACTCTTGAAATCCACCAGTATGGCGGCAAGAATATAGACACAATCGAGATCAAAAACCTTCCTGATATTGAGACAAATCTTAATTACATTGAATTTGAGGAGCTTTATTTAGTTCCGATTAAGAAGGGCGATAAGATAATTTATCATCCTGCCGATTTTGAATATCCGCTTATCGAGAAGATTTCCGATAACTACGAAAACAGCATGAGAGTTATCGGAATAATCATATATACAGAGGATGACAGCTTCAAGTTTGATAAAATGGACGTACGATATAACGTCGTTAAGAGCCTTGATGAGTATCCGCTTTACAATGTGCTTTCATTCGGAATCGTATTATTTGGAGTGATGTCTCTTGCTTTTGCAATAATTCTTATCGTGTCAGTGCGCTATGACAGAATTCATAAGCATGACATGGAAATTATCTCGCAGGCAATCGGCACGTTTTCTAAGTTCATCGATTCAAAGGACAAATACACGAACAACCATTCATACAGGGTTGCCGGATATTCAAAGCTTGTAGCAAAGAAAATGGGTTTATCGGAGAGCGAGTGCGAGGAGATTTATTACATCGGACTTTTGCATGACACCGGTAAGATTGCAATCGATTCAAAGATTCTAAATAAGCCCGGAAGGCTCACAAGTCAGGAATACGAGATAATCAAGTCGCACACGACAAAGGGCGCAGACATTCTTAAGGACTTTACCGCAATTAAAGATATTACGGTCGGCGCACTATATCATCATGAGCGTTACGACGGAAAGGGCTATCCTTCGGGCAAAGCAGGCACTGAGATTCCGCTTGTTGCACGTATTATCTGCGTTTGTGATGCGTATGATGCGATGTCTTCTAACAGATGCTACAGGGCGCAGCTTGATAAGGAAGTGATAATCGAGCAGCTTGAGATTAATAAGGGCAAGCAGTTTGACCCTGAAGTTGTTGATGTGATGCTTGATTGCATCAGAAACGGAGAGACCGACTCAATCAGACGTTCATGCATTGAAAGTGACCAGTAAATACAAAGATTATGGGTGTTGATGAATTTGCGACAATTGATTTTGACAGAAAAAAAAGATGCGGCGCTTCAGAAGTGATTTACGGTGCCGGCAAAACAGCCGCGCAAATTATACAAATCGCAATGGAGCTTGTTAATGGTGGTGAGCAAATCGTTCTTATCACAAGAATAAACGTTGAAAAAGCAGCCCTCTTAATTACCGAGTGTGAAAGAAAAAGCTTAGTCTTTTATTACGAAGAGATTTCTGAAACATTTGTTGTCGGGCAGTTTCCAAAGGCTGACGGAATCGGCAAAGTTGCCGTTGTTACAGCCGGGACATCCGATATGAAGGTTGCTAAGGAAGCAGTAGTTACGCTTAAGGCTTTTGGTAATGATGTTATAGAAATTTACGATGTCGGAGTTGCGGGTATTCATAGATTAATGGATCGGATTGATGAAATAAGGCAGGCTACTGTTGTTATTGCAATTGCCGGCATGGAAGGGGCACTTGCGAGCGTTATCGGAGGACTTGTAAAAGCACCTGTAATCGCCGTTCCGACAAGCATTGGATATGGAGCTAATTTTGAAGGACTCTCAGCGCTTCTTTCAATGATTAATTCGTGTTCAAGCGGTGTCAGTGTAGTGAATATCGATAATGGATTTGGCGCAGGTTATCAGGCTTCGCTCATAAATCACATTAACGTTAAAGAGGAATAATATATGAGGATATTATATTTGGACTGCGGCATGGGTGCCGCAGGAGATATGCTTGCAGGAGCTCTTGTGTCTCTTTTATCAAAGGAGGAACAGGAGTCTTTTATTAAGATGATAAATAATATAGGAGTCGATGGCGTTAAGGTGTCGATTTCAGATGATGCAAAGTGTGGAATTGTAGGTAAGCATTTCAAAGTTGAGATTGATGGTGTTGAGGAACACTCACATGATGTGCACGAGCATGAGCACCATCATGAGCATGAACAAGAGCATGGACATCATCATGAGCATCATCACCACGGTAAAGGTCCGTTTCCTAAAGAGCTTGAGGCAGTGGCAGAAAAACTTAATTGTCCTAACGACATACAAAAGGTTTATGAGCTACTTGCTGAGGCTGAAGCCAAGGTGCACGGGAAGGACGTTTCAGAAATTCATTTCCACGAGGTTGGAATGAAGGATGCGCTGATTGATATAGCATCGGTTGTATATCTTATGAATAAGCTTAAGGTTGATAAGGTTGTTGTATCTCCTGTAAATGTCGGATTCGGAAAAGTAAAATGTGCGCACGGCATATTGCCGGTTCCGGCACCTGCAACAGCTGAACTTGTGAAGGGAATTCCTACATATGCGGGCAGATTTGAGGGCGAGCTTTTAACGCCAACAGGTGCCGCATTATTAAAATATTATGCCGATGAGTTTAGCTATCAGCCGCTAATGAACGTGATTAAGTGCGGATACGGAACGGGAAATAAGAATTTTGAGAGTGCAAATGTTGTAAAGGCTGTACTCGGTGAAGTGACTGATGAGTTAATAAGCGAAAATGTAATCGAGCTTAACTGTAATGTCGATGACATGAGCGCAGAAGATATGGCATATGCAACTAAGGCTTTAATTGAAAACGGTGCGAAGGATGCTTTTGTTACTCCTGTAATTATGAAGAAGGGACGAAGTGGAATGCTTTTGACTGTTCTATGCTCTGCCATAGATAAGGAAAGGTTTGTATCGCTTATATTTAAGCATACATCAACTATCGGAATACGAGTTAAGGAGACTGAGCGTATTATCCTTAACAGACACGAAGAAACCGTACATACAAAACTTGGCGATGTAAGAGTAAAATACTCGGAAGGTTACGGCGTTAAAAGGGAAAAGCCTGAATTTGAAGATTTAAGAAAGCTCGCAGAGGAAAATAACATCTCAGTAGCTGAGGCAAGGAAGATTTTTTATGATATATACAAAGCCTGATTACTATGACGAATTCACATGTATTGCTGACAAGTGTAAAGACACATGCTGCAGCGGATGGCAGATAGTAATCGATGATGAATATTTAAATAAATATAAGAAAAATGAAAAATTCAGCTTATTTGACATGAATGAGTACGTCGATTTTAAGGAGCACGTATTCAAGCAGTCCAATGACAGAAGGTGCGCATTTTTACGCGATGACAATTTGTGTAAGCTATGCTTTGAATACGGTGAATCCGCGCTTTGCAGAACGTGTCACTTGTATCCAAGACACATAGAGGAATTTGAAAACGTAAGAGAGATTTCTCTTTCCTTATCATGCCCTCAGGTCTGTAAAATTCTGCTTAACAGAGATACTAAGGTTAAGTTTGTATCATGCGAGAATGATGAATCAGAGGAATATGAAGATTTTGACTTTATGCTTTACTCATGCCTACTCGATGCAAGAGACGTAATGATTGAAATTTTGCAAAACAGAGGCTTAAGCATCGATGTGAGAGCCGGTATGGTTTTAGGTCTTGCTTTCGATATGGAAAAGAGGCTTAATGACGGCAGATTTTTTACAATAGAAGAGCTTCTTGATTACGCCATCACTACCGATGCTTTAGTCAAATCATCGGCAAAGATAAATAGCTTTTTATCCGATAAAACGCGCGTCTATAAATACATGAAGAGAAAGTTTGAGACTTTAATTAAGCTTGAGCCGATATCATACGACTGGATAAATCTTTATTCGGAAGCAGATTATATTCTTTATAAAAAGGGTATGGAAAATTACACGGACATAAGCGAAAAGTTTGATGAATATAATAAAAAAGACAAGCGTTTTGACGTCATTTTAGAGCAGATACTTGTCTATTTTGTGTTTACTTACTTTTGCGGTGCCGTATATGACAGTAATATATACGGCAAAGCAAAGCTTTGTGTGTACAGCGTCTATTACATAAAGGAGCTTTTAAAAGCGATGTTTGTAAGAAATGATTATGAACTGACACAAGAGGAAATTGAAGATATCGTAATAAGGTATTCAAGGGAACTTGAACATTCAGATATAAATCTTGGCAAAATAGAAGAGTTTTAAAGGCTTGTATGATATAATGTAATTTAATCTGTAATTTCGGACCGATGGTCCTTTATAAGGAAAGTGTTATTATGAAGCAGCAGAGCAGGATTAAATTTAAAGGGACAATAAATACATATGTAAAATGGCCGCTTTGGCTTTCGGTTCTTCTTGCATTTTTCAACGTGGCAATGTTTTTCGTTGATTTCAAGGCAGGACTTGTTATGCTTTTGTTCCTTGTTACATATATTTCGGTAGCCCTTATTTTATATTACAAGAACAAGAGCCTTATCATTAATGACCTTGTCAATTTCGCGACAAGATACGGTCAGGTACAGCGTCAGCTTCTAAGAGACCTTGAAATACCATACGCCTTACTTGATGAGGGTGGCAAAATCATCTGGACTAACGAAGCATTTGAAAAGACTACTCATATTAAGAACGGGTATAAAAAGTCTATAATGACGCTTTTGCCTGAAATCAAAAAAGAAGATATTCCGGTCGTTGAAGAAGAAAATGAAATTATGATTACTCACGAAGGCGAAGACTTCAGAGTAAATATGCGTAAAGTTATTCTTAACGAGATGATGGAGTCATCAGACGTCTTAGAGACAATCGACACTGACAGCTATCTTATCGCAGTGTTTATGTTTGATGAGACTAAGATTAATACACTTCTTAGAGATAATGATGATCAGAAGCTTGTAGTCGGACTTATTTACATTGATAACTATGATGAAGCTTTAGAGAGTATCGAGGAAGTGAGACGTTCACTTCTTATCGCCTTAATCGACAGAAAGATTAACAAATACTTCTCTTCAATGGAAGCACTCGTTAAAAAGCTTGATAAAGACAAATATCTTGTTATATTCCAGAAGAAGTTCCTTAATTTATTGGTCGACAGAAGATTTGACATACTTGAAGACGCCAAGACCGTTAATATCGGTAATGAAATGGCAGTTACTTTAAGTATTGGTATCGGTGTTGAGACAGGCACATATATAGACAACTACGAAAGCGCCCGTCAGTCTATCGACCTTGCACTTGGAAGAGGCGGAGACCAGGCAGTAGTTAAGACTAAGAATGACGTACTCTATTACGGCGGTAAGACACAGGTTGCCGAGAAGAATACAAGAGTTAAAGCAAGAGTCAAAGCCCACGCCCTTCGTGAAATAATTGAAAGCACCGATAAGATTATCGTTATGGGCCATAAACTGACTGACGTTGACTCTTTTGGCGCATCAATCGGAGTATACAGAGCAGCTAAAACATTCGGTAAAAAGACTCATATCGTAATCAACGAGGTATCAACCTCTGTTCGCCCTCTGATGGACAGAGTACTTGCTACGGAAGAATATGAACAGGACCTCTTCTTAAACGGAGTTGAGGCATTAGACGCAGCTGATGAAAATACGGTTGTAATTGTAGTTGATACGAATAAGCCAAGCTATACAGAGTGTGATGAGCTTCTCACAAAGTGCAAGACGATAGTTGTTATCGACCATCACAGACAGGGCACTGAGAAAATCGAAAATGCAACTCTTTCATATATCGAGCCATATGCTTCTTCGGCATGTGAAATGGTAGCAGAGATTATTCAGTACATATCAGACACCATGAAGATAAAACAGGTTGAGGCCGACTGTATTTATTCGGGAATGATGATTGATACCAACAACTTCCTTACTAAGACAGGTGTAAGAACGTTTGAGGCAGCCGCCTACTTAAGACGAAACGGTGCTGACGTCACCAGAGTACGTAAGATGTTCAGAGACAGCATGGACGACTATAAGGTGAGAGCTGAAATTGTCAGAAAAGCAGAAGTATATGCCAATGATTTTGCAATTTCAATAACACCTGAGGAAATTCCAATCGAATCTCCTACGATTATCGGCGCACAGGCAGCCAACGAACTTCTTAACATTAACGGAATTAAGGCATCATTTGTACTTACTAACTTCCAGAACCAGATATACATCTCAGCCCGTTCAATAGATGAGATAAATGTCCAGGTAATTATGGAAAAACTTGGCGGCGGAGGACATCTTAACATAGCCGGTGCCCAGTTAAGCGGCGTTACGAGCGAGGAAGCAAGGCAGATGCTTATTGATACAATCGATAATATGATAAAGGACGGTGATTTATAATGAAGGTTATTCTTCTTGCCGATGTAAAGGCACTTGGTAAAAAAGACGATATAGTGGATGTTGCTGACGGATACGCCAAGAACGGACTTATTGGCAAAAAGCTTGCAATAGAGGCAACACCTAAGGCATTAAATGACTTAAAGCTTAAAAAGCAAAATAATGACAAGGTTGCAGCTGAAAATCTCGCAAATGCCAAGAAGCTTAAGGACGAATTAAAAGACAAGACGGTTACATTAAAGATTAAATGCGGTGAGGGCGGAAAGACTTTCGGCTCGGTAACCGGAAAAGAAATTTCAGAAGAAGTTAAAAGCCAGCTTGGAATAGAAATTGACAAGAAAAAGATTGTTATTAACGATGCAATCAAATCAGTAGGTGAGTACGAGGTTACATACAAGATTCACCCTGAAGTTGCAGCTAAGATTAAGGTTAAGGTAGAGGAACTCTAAGGTGGCAGACGAAGAGGTACTTATAAAAAGAATAATGCCCCACAACTTTGAGACGGAGAAATCAGTTATCGGCTCAATGTTAACAAGTAAGGATGCCATTGTTGAAGCGGCGGGGATTCTTTCGCCGGATGACTTTTACGGCAAGCAGTACGGTATTTTATTCAAGGCAATCGTTGAGCTTGATACGCTTGGTAAGGATGTAGACCTTATTACAATTAAGGAACATTTATCCACAATGCAGGGAGTTCCGGACGGGCTTAATGCACTTGAGTTTGTTAAGGAAATACTTGATACATCATACACTGCATCATATGTTAAACAGTACTGTGAATATGTAAAAGGAAAATCAATTCTTCGAAAGCTCATTAACTTCAATGAAGATGTTTCGAAAATGTGCTATGAAGGAAAGGATCCGGTAGATGTAATATTAGAAGATACCGAGAAAAAGATATTCGACATTGTACAGAATAGAAACACCGCTGACTATGTTCCTATTAACGAAGTAGTAATAAATACCGTTCAGAACATAAGAGCGGTCTCTAAGGCTAAAGGCACAGTTACAGGTATTCCGTCAGGCTTCATTGAACTTGACAGGATGACAGCAGGATTTCACGGCTCCGAACTTATTCTTATTGCGGCAAGACCTGCAATGGGTAAGACGGCATTTGTATTAAACGTAGCCGATTACGTATGCTTTAATCAGCAAAAGTCGGCGGCCGTTTTTTCACTGGAAATGTCAAAGGAGCAGCTTGTACAGCGTCTACTTGCGCAGGAAGCTAAGATTGATGCGCAGCATATAAGAACAGGCTCGCTTGATGATAAGGAGTGGATGGCACTTATGGAAGGTGCCAATACAATTGCAAATTCAAAGCTTATTATCGATGATACGCCTAATATTTCAATCAGTGAATTAAGGTCAAAGTGCAGGAAATATAAACATGACCTTGGAATAGACATTATTATTATCGACTATCTGCAGCTTATGAGCGGTGGCGGTAAAATCGAATCAAGACAGCAGGAGATTTCCGAAATTTCGCGTTCACTTAAAGGTCTTGCAAGAGAACTTGATGTTCCCGTAATTGCTCTGTCACAGCTTTCACGAGCTGTTGAAAAGCGAGAGGAGCACAGACCTGTTCTTTCGGACCTTCGTGAATCGGGCGCAATTGAGCAGGATGCCGATGTAGTAATGTTTTTGTACAGGGATGATTATTATCATCCTGATACAGAGAAAAGGGACGTTGCGGAAGTAATTATTGCCAAGCAGAGAAGTGGTCCTATCGGTACGGTTGAGCTTGCCTGGCTTCGTGAATTTACTAAGTTTGCTAACCTTGCCAAGTAGAAACATAGAAGTAATTGTTGCTTAAGAGTCGCAATTGTTGTAAAATCAATTCGACAGAAATATTGTATATTACAATGGAGGATAATAAAATGGCATTTGTAATTTCAGATCAGTGCATCAGCTGTGGAACATGTGAAGGACAGTGCCCTGTAGGTGCTATCTCTGCAGGCGACGGTAAGTTCGAAATCAATCCGGATACATGCATCAGCTGTGGTTCATGTGCAGGCGCTTGTCCTGTAGGTGCAATCTCAGAGGGTTAATTGAGAGATTTGTATTTTTAAAAGCTCCCGCTTTAGCGGGGGCTTTTTTTACGGATATACAAATTCTACAAAAAATACTGTAATAATGCTGATTTGTATGTAAATAAGTACACATTGGATTATTGACGTGTATACAATCTGGAAATATAATAGAGTTACTACAAAAGAAGCATGAAAAGTGCTTTTGAAACAATAAATTTTAAATTTTTACAGGAGGCAATTTCAATGAGATCAGAATGGAATGGTTTCGTAGGCGGTAAGTGGGAATCAGAAATTAATGTTCGTGACTTTATCCAGAAGAACTATACACCATATGATGGTGATGATTCTTTCCTTGCAGGCCCTACACAGAACACAAAGGACTTATGGGACATCGTATTGGGATACCAGAAGAAGGAACGTGAAAACGGTGGTGTTGTAGATATGGACACAAAGGTTGTTTCTACAATCACATCTCATGGTCCTGCATACTTAGATAAGAGCAAGGAGACAATTGTTGGTTTCCAGACAGACGCTCCATTCAAGCGTGCTCTTCAGCCATATGGTGGTATCAGAATGGCTGAGAAGGCTTGTTCAGATAACGGATATGAAGTAGATCCTGAAATTTCAGAGTTCTTCTCAACACACAGAAAGACACATAACGCAGGTTGTTTCGATGCTTACAACCAAGAGATGAGAGCTTGTCGTTCAGCTCATATCATCACAGGTCTTCCTGATGCATACGGACGTGGACGTATCATCGGTGACTACAGAAGAGTTGCCCTTTATGGTATCGATCGTCTTATCGAAGACAAGCAGGCTCAGAAGGATTCAACAGGACGTGTTATGACAGATGATGTTATCCGTCTTCGTGAAGAGCTTTCAGAGCAGATGACAGCTCTTAAGATGATGAAGGAAATGGCTCTTTCATATGGCTGTGATATTTCTAAGCCGGCTACAAACGTTCAGGAAGCTATCCAGGCTACATACTTCGGATATCTTAGCGCTATTAAGGAGCAGAACGGTGCTGCTATGTCACTTGGACGTACTTCAACATTCATCGACTGCTACGCAGAGAGAGACTTAAAGAACGGAACATTTACAGAAGAGCAGATTCAGGAATTCATCGATCACTTCGTCATGAAGCTTCGTTGCGTTAAGTTTGCTCGTACACCTGAATACAACCAGATCTTCGCAGGTGACCCGGTATGGGTAACAGAGTCTATCGGTGGTGTTGGTGTTGACGGACGTCACATGGTTACTAAGTCATCATTCAGATATCTTCATACACTTAATAACCTTGGTGCAGCTCCGGAACCTAACCTTACAGTTCTCTGGTCACCAAGACTTCCGGAAGGATTTAAGAAGTTCTGTGCTAAGACATCAATCAATACATCATCAATCCAGTATGAGAACGATGAACTTATGAGACCTGTACACGGTGATGATTATGGTATCGCATGCTGCGTATCATCAATGGTTATCGGTAAGGAAATGCAGTTCTTCGGAGCACGTGCTAACGTAGCTAAGTGTCTTCTCTATGCTCTTAACGGTGGTGTCGATGAAGTTACTAAGAAGCAGGTTGGACCTAAGTATCGTCCTGTAGAAGGTGACGTTCTTGATTATGATGATGTTATGAGCAAGTTCATTGACATGCTCGAGTGGCAGGCTGATGTATACGTTAACACACTTAACATCATCCACTACATGCATGATAAGTATTGTTACGAAAGAGCAGAGATGGCTCTTCATGACAGAGACGTTAAGAGATACTTCGCAACAGGTGTTGCAGGACTTTCAATTGTTGCTGACTCACTTTCAGCTATTAAGTATGCTAAGGTTGAGCCAATCAGAGACGAAGATGGTATCATCGTAGACTTCAAGACAACAGGAGACTTCCCTAAGTATGGTAACGATGATGACAGAGTTGACTCAATTGCAACTGAGATCGTATCAAAGTTCATGACAGCTGTAAGAAGACATCATACATACAGAAATGGTATTCCTACAACATCAATCCTTACAATTACATCTAACGTAACATATGGTAAGGCAACAGGTAACACACCTGACGGACGTAAGAAAGGACAGCCATTCGCACCAGGTGCTAACCCAATGCACGGTCGTGATACACATGGTGCTGTAGCATCACTTTCATCTGTAGCTAAGCTTCCATTCAAGGATGCACAGGATGGTATTTCAAATACATTCACAATCATCCCGGGCGCACTTGGTAAGGAAGATCAGGTATTCGCAGGTGATATCGAAATCGATTTAAACAAATAATCGATAATAAAAGTTAACATAGGAGGAGTAAAATGGCAGCAGACAATAATATTGATGATTTGATTGCATTCCTTGACGGCTCAGCTAAAAAGGGTGTTGGTCATATTAATGTTGACACAGATGAACTGTCAGATAAAAACGTGAGTGTTGAGACAATGGGATGTACAGATTGTTCACGTACGCCACTTGCATGCTCCGTTCCAACACTCCACCAGGGACTAGATGATTACAAATAAAGGAGGAACTTACAATGGCAGCTAATACACAGCAGATTGACAACCTTGTGAACTTACTTGATGGCTATTCAAAAAAGGGTGGACATCATCTTAATGTAAACGTTCTTAACAGAGAGACTCTTCTTGATGCACAGAAGAACCCTGAGAAGTATCCTCAGCTTACAATTCGTGTATCAGGATATGCAGTTAACTTCATTAAGTTAACACCTGAACAGCAGGCTGATGTTATCTCAAGAACATTCCATGAGGCTATCTAATTATTTTTCACGATTCAATTTGAATCATGACTGATTTTTTAGTCAAAATAAGCCCCCGTAATTTTGCGGGGGCTTTTTATATGATATAATAAGAGATGTAGTATTTAATACTTTGAATGGAGATGATTTAATGAAAGGTAGAATACATTCTTTAGAAAGCTTTGGAACGGTAGACGGTCCGGGCACAAGATTCGTTGTTTTTTTCCAGGGATGTCCTATGAGATGCCTTTACTGTCATAATCCTGACACATGGGATCCAAAAGGCGGTACAGAAATGAGTGCAGAGTACATTCTTGAGCAGTATGAGAGGAACATTGCATTCTATAGTGGTGGCGGTATTACTACTACAGGTGGTGAGCCACTTCTTCAGATTGATTTTCTGATAGAGCTTTATGAGAAGGCTAAGGAAAAGGGAATCCATACATGCCTTGATACATCAGGAATCGTATTCAATAAGAATAATCCTGAACTTATGGCTAAATTTGACAGACTTATGAAGGTAACAGACCTCATTATGCTTGACATTAAGCATATCGATCCTGAACTTCACAAGAAGATTGCTTCCCAGCCTAACGAAGGCATACTTGCTTTCGCAGAATATACCGCTGAGAAGAATGTCGATTTATGGATAAGACACGTAATAGTTCCGGGACTTACCGACGATGATGAGTACCTTTACAAGCTTGGATACTTTATCGGTGGTCTTTCTAACTTAAAGGCACTTGATGCACTCCCGTATCACACAATGGGTGAAGTCAAGTATGCTAAGCTCGGTAAGGAATACCCTCTTAAGGGAACACCTCCAATGGATAAAGATATACTAATCGAGAAGAAGCAGGTAATCATTGACGGAATTAAGAAAAGAAGAGCCGAGCTTTCGGCAAAATAAATAAAACCGTGGATTTACTCCACGGTTTTATTTATTAAGTCCGCTGCTATGAGCAATAAATAAACTCATGCGAACAGGTGCAAATTACTGATTAGCCAAGCTTGGCAATCTCAGCCATTAAGTCTTCAATGTTCATTCCGTGCACCATTGCAGCTTCCTCTAATGACTCTCCCTGTGATGCAGGACATCCAAGACAGTGCATTCCCATTCCCATTAAGATAGGAGCTACCTCAGGCTTAATTTTTAAAATCTGACCAATCGTCATTTCTTTTGTGATTTCCATTTTAATCCTCCAAATAGTATTGATATGCTGATTAAACTACAGCAAGTGTTAATAAAGCATGTTCTCCAATGATAGTGTCACCGTTCTCTTCAAGGTATGAAGCATAAGCCTCTGTGTACTTCTCAGCAACTCCATACTCTGAAATAATATTGCATACTTTATTGAAATCTTCAGGAGTATGATGAGACTTATGAATTACAAGTATAAGCTTTCCTGATTTCTTACTCTTGTAAAGCGCATTCTCTCCTGCGTAAAACTTTGAGAGAAGCTTTGCGACAGATATTACATCCGATAACTTCTCAAATGAGAATATCTTAGTAATCTCAAATCCCTGAGAAGCTTCCTTAATAGTGTTATCTGAAGCTACAGCTTCATCGTTATTGGTTGCCTGTCTGTATTTCTTGAATAAATCGAGAACATTCTCTGCATCAGATGACAGCGACTGAATAAGCTGTTCAATCGGTGAAGAACTTTCTGACGACTCATGAACAGACGGTGCAAAATTAGCAAATCTTGTGTCTAATTCTTCCGGATCTTCAACCTTTGTAATAATAAGAATAATACTGTCGGCTGATACCGGAACGGCTTCTATCATTAGAGGAGTGTCTTCTGCTTCAAAACCCAGCTCATATGTGGCCTTCTGCATCATATCGCGGAAAAGCTTTTTAGCCTTGTCGCTTCCGTATGCAAGCTCTGAAATCTTAAGCTCTCTCTGAGCAAGATCTGCTCTTGTAAGTGTGCATCTGATCTGATGGTCATTTACCCGTTCAAGCTTCATATTATCACTCCCTTCATTTTATTCATATTGCAGTATTATTAAAACTTACAATCCTGACATTTATAATACCATAATATAAATGTAATGCAAAAGATATGAATAAAAAATATATATATTTCACAAAAATTTCAAAATCCATATTGAATAATAGGTAAATGTTTATTATAATAGCCCCACGAGACTTCTTTCGGAGTACATTACGAAAGGAGGGTAGTTAATGGCATAGTAATATGCATACACATAAATTCAGTTCTTTTACATAGGAGTTCAGTGCTTCCTGTGTAACTGATTTCATCATAGCAATATGATGCCTTAATAGGATTTAAATCCTATCATATCGTAACTATAAATCACGTATTACGATATCCACTAAATATTTATAATAATTCAGTTTTATTCTACAGGCATATCAGCCTAAAAATATCACGGAAGAAGTCTCTTATTGCATAAAATTTATTACATCACATGCACGTTAACAGAAATGTTAGTATATTCTTTTACAATTTGTGCAATACTTTGTGCACCACCTTTTTAGACCAAACAAAAACGAACCCAATGCGCGGACTAAAGGTGGTGCATATTTTGTAAAAATCAAATACACGTGGTATAATGTTGTGGATTGTGGGTTTGAAGAAATAGCCGAAAGGAGACTTGATTTTTGGCACAAAGATACGAAATGAGCAGAAAGCAGATGATGAGGAGGAAAAGGCACAGAAGACGCATGATGCTAAGAATAATCCCTGTTGTGATTATTATGGTTGTGCTTCTGATTGGAGCGATTGTTTTTGCAACTTCCGGAGCTCTTGATGACTTATCATATTCAGGTAAAAAAGCAGATTTAACAGAATATTTTGGAGAAGTTTCTGAAAACGAAGCAATAGTAGTAAGAAACGGGGAGTATACAGAAGAAAGAGTAACACTAATCGGGGGTAATCCATATGTTAATTACGACATTGTAAAGTCTGATTATGTGAGTAGATTTTATCATGATGAGAAGCTTAATCAGATTCTGTATACTAATGCGACAGAGACTTTAAGAACCACTATCGGAACGAATACATACGGTCCAAGTGGAGTTGAATATACACTCAGTGCACCTGCTACTTCTATACGTGGCGAGACACTTTATATGTCATTTGAGTATCTTAAGCTTTTTACTACTCTTGACTATACAATTAAAGGCGGAAATGACGGAACTCCTTACAGAATAGAGATATTTACGTCATCAGAAACTGTCAGAAGTGCAACGCTTGAGGAAGAAAAAGCTATTAGAGTTGCTGCCGGCAAAAAGGAAAAAGTACTTGTTAAGCCGGCTAAGGGCACTCAATTAAGAGTACTTGAAAATGCCGGCGATGAAACGCTAGCCGATGGCTGGGTTAAAGTCATGACAGATGACTATTATATTGGTTACATCGAGAAAAAACATTTATCAGACGTTACCGACACACAGATAAGTGTGAATGAGGTGGAGCCACTTAATATTACACCCGTTAGAAAGGATGGAGACGTAGTTCTTGGCTGGTCAATGATAGCAGGACAGAGCGGCAATGATACTATTTACAGTCAGCTTGACTCATCAAGCGGACTTAATGTCATTTCACCAACCTGGTTTTATCTTGCTGATGATGAAGGAAATATCGGTTCCTTTGCAAGTCAGGAGATAGTAAATGCGGCACATAATAAAGGAATTGACGTATGGGGGATGGTTGATAATTTCACAAATCCAGATATTACTACGGCATACATTCTTGGCGATGAGGCAATAAGAACTAAAGTAATTGATTCACTTATTTCGCTTGCCCTTCAGTATAACCTTGACGGACTTAACATTGACTTTGAGTCATTAAAAGAAGAAGCGGGTGAACCGTTTATCCAGTTTATAAGAGAGCTCTCAATTAAGACAAGGGCAAATAACCTTGTACTCTCTGTTGATAATTACGTACCAAAAGCATACACAAACCTTTATAATAGAAAGGAACAGGGTGTTTTTGCAGACTATGTAATAATCATGGGATATGATGAGCACTATAACGGCTCTACTGTAGCAGGTTCTGTTGCATCAATCGGATATGTTACGGAAGGTATAGACAAAACACTTGAGGAAGTACCTAAGGAAAAGGTTATTAATGCCCTTCCGTTCTATACAAGAATGTGGACTGTTGCTGATGCAGTATGGGAAAATGAAGCTGATGCACCTGTTGATTCTAACGGTAATCCGGTTGACTATGTAATCGAGGAAGTTCAGACTTTGCCGATGCAGCAGGCAATCGATGCGGCTAAGTCACATTCGAATGCGGTTACTGTTTTTGACGAAACTACTAAACAAAACTATGTAGAATGGTCAAATGGCAACAGAAAAACAATGATGTGGCTTGAAGATGCTACCTCACTTGAGGCTAAGCTTCAGGTGATGAAAGAAAGAAATATTGCAGGAGTCGCTGTATGGCAGTTAGGATACGGCGAACCTTTTGCCTGGGAAGTAATTTCAAAGTACTACTAAGATGAACACAGAATTTATTGAACTGAATATAGATGATATTTCTAAGGAGGCAATAACAAGGGCCGGTGATATAATTAAAAACGGAGGACTTGTTGCCTTTCCTACAGAAACTGTATACGGACTTGGCGGAGACGGGCTTAACAGAGAGTCATCAATGAAGATATATGAAGCAAAGGGAAGACCGTCGGATAATCCGCTGATTATACATATAGCCGATATTAAAGATTTATTCACAATAACGACAAATGTATCTGATAAGGCACTTGCGCTAGCTGAAAAGTTCTGGCCGGGGCCTCTTACAATGATACTTAAAAAAGCAGACATTGTTCCTTATGAGACTACAGGCGGACTTGACACTGTAGCGGTGAGAATGCCTGATAATAAAATAGCACTTGAATTTATTAAGGCAGCAGGAGGATTTGTCGCAGCTCCTTCCGCCAATTTATCGGGACGTCCGTCTCCTACTAAGGCTTCACACGTGAAAAGTGACTTAGACGGCAGAATAGATATGATTCTTGACGGCGGCTCATCGATTATAGGACTTGAGTCAACAATAGTTGATATGACAGAAGAAACACCAATAATTCTTCGTCCGGGATATATCTCAATGAATACGTTATCAAGAGTAGTCGGTGATGTAATATATGATGCGGCAATTCTTGAGATAGGAAGTAACGAGCCACCAAGAGCTCCGGGCATGAAGTACAGACACTACGCTCCAAAGGGCGAATTATCAATAGTCAAGGGCGAGAGAGAAAAGGTTATTAAATATATTAAAACCCAGGCAGAAAACGCAATAAAGAGTGGAGAGAGAGTCGGAATAATTGCAACGGAAGAGACATATCTAAATTACAGTGCAACAGTTGTTCAAAACATCGGCTCAAGAGACGATGAGGCTCAGATTGCAAGACGTTTATATGCCGTGCTGAGAGATTTTGATGAAGATGACATCACCCGTATCTACTCGGAAGATTTTGATACTCCGAATATGGGTCAGGCGATAATGAACAGGTTAATTAAGGCCGCAGGCCATCATATAATTACACTATAGGAGGAACACAATGAAAGTTTCAATCGGATGTGATCATGGCGGATATGATCTTAAAGAAAAGGTAAAGGCCCATCTTATTGAAAAAGGAATTGAAGTAGTTGATTTTGGTACAAATGACTTAAGTTCATGCGACTACCCGGACTTTGGAATTGAGGCTGCAAAGGCAGTTGCAAATAATGAGGTCGATAAGGGAATAGTTATCTGTACTACAGGAATCGGTATTTCAATTGCCGCTAATAAGGTTAAGGGAATAAGGTGTGCACTTTGTTCAGACTTAACAAGTGCCAGACTTACAAGGGAGCACAATGATGCGAACGTTCTTGCATTGGGTGCTGCTATTATCGGACACCTTGTAGCACTTGATATTGTAGATGTATTCTTATCAACTGATTTCTCAGGACTTACGAAGCATTCAAGAAGAATAGAAAAAATCAAAGCGCAGGAAGAAAACTTTTAATAAACGTACTTAGCATAAGGAGGTGCAAAATGGCTAAAACAGTTATTATGGATCACCCGCTGATTCAGCACAAAATCGGTTACATCAGAAGAACAACAACAGGTACTAAGGATTTCAGACAGACAATTAGCGAAATTGCAATGCTTATCTGTTATGAGGCTACAAGACAGCTTGAACTTTCAGAAGTTGAAATCGAAACACCTATCTGTAAGACAACTGTTAAGGAACTTAAAGGAAAGAAAATGGCAATTGTTCCTATATTAAGAGCAGGACTTGGAATGGTTGACGGAATGCTTACAATGATTCCTGCGGCCAAGGTAGGTCATATCGGTTTATACAGAGATCCTGAGACAAAGAAGCCGGTTGAATATTATTGCAAGCTTCCTGAAGACTGTGCAGAGAGAGAAGTATTTGTAGTTGATCCTATGCTTGCAACCGGTGGTTCAAGTATTGCAGCCATTCAGATGCTTAAAGACAAAGGATGTAAAAAAATTCATTTCATGTGCATTATAGCGGCTCCTGAAGGAGTTAAGGCTATGGAAGAGGCTCATCCTGATGTTGATATGTACATCGGTGCACTTGATGAGAAGTTAAATGATCATGCATACATTGTTCCGGGTCTTGGAGATGCCGGAGACAGAATTTTTGGAACAAAATAACATTAAATACTGGAGAAGGTAATAATGAGTGATAAAAGGCTTGATTATATCTCGTGGGATGAGTATTTTATGGGGGTTGCATTACTTTCCGCACAGAGATCTAAAGATCCGAACACTCAGGTCGGTGCCTGCATAGTAAGCCAGGACAATAAAATATTGTCAATGGGCTACAACGGTTTTCCGAAAGGCTGTTCAGATGATTTATTCCCTTGGTGCAGGGAAGGCGATGCTTATGATAATAAGTATTTTTACACTACTCACAGTGAGCTTAACGCAATATTAAATTACAGAGGCACAAGTCTTGAGGGGGCTAAGCTCTATGTAACTTTGTTTCCGTGTAATGAATGCGCTAAGGCTATTATTCAGACAGGAATCAAGACTATTGTCTATGATTCGGATAAATATGCGAATACTGCAAGCGTAAAGGCTTCAAAGAGGATGCTTGATGCAGCGGGAGTTGAATATTACAAATATACACGTTCCGGCAGAAAAATCGAGATTGAGGTATAATTTGAAGGGTTCCTTGAAAGCGTATAAGAAAATAGCGGCTTCAATTATAGTTCTGGCGCTGGTGTCAGGATTGTTTCCTGTTGGCACTTTTGCAGAAACTACATCAGAAAAGATAAAAAAGGCCGAGGAGCTTAAGAAGCAGACCGAGGCACAAAAAGATGCGGTTTCTGAGAAAAAGGAAGAGCTTGAGGGCGAGAGGGCAGTGCTTAAGGGACAACTTGACCAGCTTAATGCTGACCTTGAAGAAATCAGTGAAAATCTTGAGAACATCGAGAAAAAGATAGATGTAAAATATGAAGAAATAGAGGCGGCTGAGAAAGAAGTTGAAGAAGCAAAGAATGAAGAAGCAAAGCAGTATGACTTCATGAAAAAGCGTATCAAGAGAATATACGAAAAGCGTGAGGTGTCGATTTTTGAAAGCTTTATTACAGCAACAAGCTATGCGGATTTTTTGAATAAGTCAGAATATATAAATAAGACTGAGGAATACGACCAGAAGATGTTTGAAAGGTGTATTGAGCTTAGAGAACAGGTCGAGGAAAAGGAAGCAAATCTTAATAAGGAAATGGATGAGCTGAATGCTTTGAAGGAGCAGGCAAGTGCCGAGCAGAGCAAGGTTTCGACTATTGTGTCAAATACTTCCGGTGCAATAGCAAGTAAGGATGGCGCAATTTCTGCTGCTGAGCTTGAAGAGGCAGCCTATAAGGCAGAGCTTGAAGCTCAGGAGGCTAATCTTACCGCACTTAAAAAGCAGCTTGCAGAAGAGCAGGCAATGTCAAGACGTGCCGCACAGATGGCATGGCGAGACGTGTCTGAGCTTACATACGAAGAATCAGATGAAGAGCTTTTAGCGTGTCTTATTTATTGTGAAGCAGGAAATCAGCCGTATGAAGGACAGGTTGCTGTTGGCGCTGTTGTAATTAACAGAATGCGAAGTGCAGCATACCCAAATTCGATGGTTGGTGTAATATATCAGAACAAACAGTTCTCACCTGTTGCAAGCGGAAGACTTGCCGCACGACTTGCGATCGGGGCTAATGAGAGATGTCACCAGGCAGCAAGGGATGCAATGAACGGATCGACTCCGGTTGGAAACTGTCTGTATTTTAGAACGGTAATACCTGAAATTAATGGTCAGATTATCGGTGATCACGTATTCTACTAAGTATCAGTTCTCAAACTGTTCTACTTTAGATTTAAGATAATCAAAATCGCCTTCATATATCATATTGAGAAGTGAATCAAGAGTTCTTAATGCGACTTCCAATTCTCTCTCTGAAAGAAGCTTTCTTTCAAGTGCAACGGCGATTTCGTCAAGGTCTACTACTCTTAATTTGCCGTCAGGGTAAATAATCACATCAGCGAGCAAGTCAGTAAAAGTATAGCTGTTTGTATTGGCATCATATGAATGCTCAATAATGTCGCAATACCAGTAATGGAGATTGCCGTTTTCTCTTAAAAATTTGCTCACCTTAATATTCTTACTTAAGAAGTAGCATGAGTATCCGTGTGTAAAGTCGGTGCGGGGATTTAGGACGTTCCATTTAGTGACGATTATTTCATCATCAATGTATAGAATTTCATCGTCCTTAAGCGCGATGCACTCATCAGGGATGATGCGCTTTCTGTAAAGAATCGGTAAGCTCATAATGTTGCCTCATATCTAGAATGTGACATATTACTAATACGACGTATATTACGTTCAGTATAACAATAGAGACAAGAAAAGTCCATTATAATATATGGTCATTTACGGTGGACTTTCGTACTATATTTATATATAATGTAATGGTATCTGCGTTTACTTAAGAGTATTTGAAATCAAATGAAAAAAAACAAATATGATAAAGAAGTTTACAGATCGTTAACACTTATTACGCAGTTTGGAATTAATATGCTTGTGCCAATATTTTTGTGTACATTTCTTGGCATATTTATCGATAAAAAGCTTGGAACAAATTTCATAGTTATTATTATGTTTTTTCTTGGTGCTCTTGCAGGTGCAAGAAACATATATATCTTCTCTAAGAGTATATATGACAAGCCTAAAGGAAAAAGAAAATCAGATTAGGGACAGATATGATTTTTGACCTAATTAAAAAAAACAGAACTCTTAGAGAATTAATCGCGGGAATAGCTCTTATAGCGATAATTTGTGAGATACTGCTTCTTATCTTTACAAAGAACAGAATATATAATTCGATTGGACTGATTATCGGTACACTAACTTCGCTTATCTGCGCGGTTCATATGGCATGGGGAATTGAAATTGCCGTAATGCTTGATGAAAAGTCTTCAATCGCAATTTCAAGGAAATACACCATCATAAGATATTTGTTAATGTGTGCAGTACTTGTGGCTATCGGCGTTACCGACATAGGAAGCCCGGTAACACTGATTTTTGGATTTTTGTCGTTAAAATTCGGAGCTTATGTTAATCCGTTAATTCATACAATAATTACTAAATTTTTCGGAGGTGACAACAATAAATGAATCCTTTAATTCTTGCAAGTGAAGATTTGGATTTCATGATCCACGGAGTATTTTCTTATACTCTTTTCGGACAGGAACTTTGGATTACTACTACTCATGTATGCCTTTTACTTGTAATACTTGTAATCCTCACCTTTTGCATTTTTGCCAATAGGGCAATCAAAAATGCAGATCCTTATAAGGAGCCGGGGGCATTTCAGAATATTGTAGAGCTTATAGTTGAGATGCTTGACAATATGATTACCGGAGTTATGGGAAAGAGTGCTCCTAAGTTTCTCAATTATATCAGCACGATTTTCATATTTATTCTAATCAGTAACATTTCAGGTATTTTCGGACTTCGTGCACCGACAGCAGATTATGGTGTAACACTTCCGCTTGGACTTATTAGCTTTGGACTTATTTTCTTTAACAAGATTAAACACCAGAAGGTAAGCGGATTTATTAAGGGACTTTGTGAGCCGTGGCCGTTCTGGGCACCAATTAATATTATCGGTGACATCGCCGTTCCGATTTCATTATCACTTCGTCTTTTTGCTAATGTATTATCGGGAACTGTTATGCTGGCACTTGTATACGGACTTCTTCCGATATTCGTTAAAATCGGAATACCTGCCGTGCTTCATGCATATCTTGATATTTTCTCGGGAGCAATTCAGACATATGTATTCTGTATGCTCACAATGACATATGTAACTGATGCAATAGGAGACAACTAATTGATAAATACCGGAATTAAGATTTTCGGTGTGATATAGATTTTATTATTTACAAGGAGGAATAAATAATGAACATTTCAGGTGAAGAGTTTATCTTAGGATGCTCAGCAATCGGTGCAGGTCTTGCTGTTATCGCAGGTATCGGACCTGGTATTGGCCAGGGTATTGCAGCAGGTCATGCAGCAGCAGCAGTAGGACGTAATCCGGGAGCCAAGTCAGACATTACAGGTACTATGCTTCTTGGTCAGGCCGTAGCAGAGACAACAGGTCTTTATGGTTTGCTTGTTGCTATGCTTTTACTTTTCGTAAAGCCTTTAGTTTAAGCCGAATTTCGGTAAAGACATTTAGGAAAGGAGGCTATAGATGGAAAGACTTTTTGATCTGGATTTACAGCTTCTTGCAGATGCAACACTTACCGCAATATCTGTATTCGTCCTTTTTCTTTTAGCATCTTATCTTTTGTTCAATCCTGCAAGAGAGCTTCTTAAGAAGCGTCAGGATAAGATTAAAGACGACATTGATACTGCTAATAAGGATAAAGAGGACGCAGCGGCTCTTAAGGCAGATTATGATGCTAAGATTAAGGATATTCAAAAAGAATCCGAGGAAATCTTAAGTGAAGCCCGTAAGAAGGCTAAGGCTAATGAGGCACAAATTATTGCCGAGGCTAAGGAAGAAGCCAACCGCATTATTAAAAATGCTGAGAACGAGGCGTTACTTGAGAAGCAGAGAGCATACGATGAAATGAAACAGGAGATGATTTCAATTGCATCTCTTATGGCAGGTAAGGTCGTTGCACAGTCTATCGACACTACAATTCAGGAATCTCTCATTGAAGAGACACTTAAAGAAGTAGGTGATAAGACATGGCAAAGCTAGTATCAAAGACTTACGGCGATGCTTTATTTGAACTTGCTTTAGAAGAAGGCAGACAGGATTTATTCCTTGAAGAAGCACTTGGAATCAAGAAAGTTCTTAATGAGAACGATGATTTCGTTAAGATGATGAATCATCCTCAGATTTCAAGAGTAGAGAAGGAAGAAGTTATTGAGAATGTTTTTAAAGGCAGGGTATCCGATGATATGACAGGCTTTTTAAGACTTCTTGTACAGAACGCAAGATTTGCCGAAGTTGAAGCAATTATTGACTATTTCATCGCAAAGATAAAAGAGTATAAAAAAATCGGTGTTGCTTACGTTACTACTCCGTTAGAACTTTCTGATACTCAGAAAGCCGATGTAGAAAAGAAACTGTTAGAGACAACAAAATACGAATCAATGGAAATAAGCTACGAAATAGATAAGTCCTTAATCGGAGGAATGAAAATAAGAGTTGGCGACAGAGTTGTTGATTCGTCAATCAAATGTAAGCTTGATAAGCTCACTAAGGAATTAAGACAGGTTAAGCTTATACAGCAGTAAGCAATATTATAATTAATCATTTAGTTATTAGAATTAAGAAAGGTGCGTAAATCCATGAATTTAAGACCGGAAGAAATCAGTTCCGTTATTAAAGAACAGATAAAGAGATACGCTTCAGAGCTTGAGGTTTCAAATGTTGGAACAGTTATTCAGGTTGCTGACGGTATCGCCCGTGTTCATGGCTTGAATAATGCTATGCAGGGAGAACTCCTTGAGTTCCCCGGAGAGGTTTACGGCATGGTAATGAACCTTGAGGAGGACAATGTTGGTGCGGTTCTTCTCAGTGGTGACAAAAACATCAACGAAGGAGATACAGTTAAGACTACAGGTCGAGTTGTAGAGGTTCCGGTTGGCGATGCCATGCTTGGACGAGTAGTAAACGCCTTAGGACAGCCTATCGATGGAAAGGGACCTATTCAGACAGATAAGTTCCGTCAGATTGAAAGAGTTGCATCCGGTGTTATTACACGTAAGTCAGTAGATACTCCACTTCAGACAGGTATTAAAGCCATTGACTCGATGATCCCTATCGGACGCGGACAGAGAGAACTTATTATCGGTGACAGACAGACCGGTAAAACTGCCATCGCAATCGATACAATTATTAACCAGAAGGGACAGAACGTTAAGTGTATATATGTAGCTATCGGACAGAAGGCTTCAACAGTTGCCAATATTGTTAAGACTCTTGAAGAGTACGGCGCAATGGCATATACAACAATTGTTGCATCTACTGCATCAGAGATGGCTCCGCTTCAGTACATCGCTCCATATTCAGGATGTGCGATTGGTGAAGAATGGATGGAAAACGGTGAGGACGTTCTCGTAATTTACGATGATTTGTCTAAGCATGCTACAGCTTACAGAACACTTTCACTGCTTCTTCGTCGTCCACCGGGACGTGAGGCTTATCCAGGTGACGTATTCTATCTTCACTCAAGACTTCTTGAGAGAGCAGTAAGAATGTCAGAAGAATACGGCGGAGGCTCACTTACAGCGCTTCCTATTATTGAGACACAGGCAGGCGACGTTTCTGCATATATTCCGACAAACGTTATTTCAATTACGGATGGTCAGATTTATCTTGAGACGGAAATGTTCAATTCAGGCTTCCGTCCTGCAGTTAATGCCGGACTTTCAGTATCACGAGTTGGTGGTGCTGCGCAGATTAAGGCTATGAAGAAAATCGCAGCTCCGATTCGTACAGAGCTTGCTCAGTACAGAGAACTTGCAAGCTTTGCACAGTTTGGTTCAGAGCTTGATGATGATACTAAGGAAAAGCTTGCACAGGGTGAAAGAATCAAAGAGGTTCTTAAGCAGTCACAGTACTCGCCGATGCCGGTTGAACTTCAGGTAATTATGATTTATGTAGTAACAAAGAAGCATCTTCTGGATGTTCCTGTAGACAGAGTTACTGAATTCGAGAAGAACTTCATTGAGTTCCTTAAGACAAATTATCCTGAGATTCCAAATTCAATAAAGGATACTAAGGAAATTTCAGACGAGACTGATGAAAAGCTTGTAAAGGCTATTAATGAATTTAAGGATTCATTCCTTAAGTAATTGTTGATAGTATTAAGACTTATTGATTTAGTATCTGATTGAAAGGATAAGAAAATGGCTTCAATGAGAGATATAAAGCGGCGTAAAACCTCTATTCAGAGTACGCAGCAGATAACAAAAGCCATGAAGCTTGTCTCAACCGTTAAGCTGCAGAGAGCAAAAACAGCTGCAGAGCGTTCAAAGACATATTTCAACGAAATGTACGCAACGGTTTCTTCTATATTGAAGAGGTCATCAAACATAAGTCATCCGTACTTGGATTCTACGGGCAGTGATAAGAAGGCAGTTATAGTCGTTACTTCTAACAGAGGCTTAGCAGGCGGATATAACTCAAACGTAATCAAGCTTGTAACGAATGATGACAGATTTACACCGGATAATACATTCATTCATGCCATTGGAAAAAAGGGCAGGGATGCACTTTTTAGAAAGGGCTACAAAATCGCGGCAGACTATACAGAAGTGATTAATGCACCACTTTATAAGGATGCAGTTGAAATAAGCAACAAGTTGCTTAGCGAATATAAAAACGGAGAGATAGGCGAAATTTATTTGGCTTATACAGTATTTAAAAATACGGTCAGTCAGGTTCCGAGAATGATTAAACTTTTGCCGGTTGACTTGGATACGGCAAAGGATGTTAAGGATATTGAAGATGGAAACGATTCATCATCAAGGGCAATTATGAATTTTGAGCCCGAAGAGGACGAGGCACTTGAATTAATCATTCCAAAATACGTTACTTCATTAATCCACGGCGCGATGATTGAAGCTGTAGCGAGTGAGAACGGTGCAAGAATGCAGGCGATGGACAATGCTACAAGCAACGCAGAGGATATGATTCAGAGCTTAGAGCTTGGATACAACAGAGCAAGACAGGCTCACATCACTCAGGAACTGACAGAAATTATTGGTGGAGCGGAGGCCCTATCTTAGGAAGGGGCCCACGAGGTGGGAAGGTTTCCTAAGATTTAGCGGAGCAACAAAGTTGCGTAGCGACCTTTATCTTAGGAAGGGGCCCACGAAGTGGGAAGGTTACCTAAGATCTAGCGAAGCAACAAAGTTGCGTAGCGACCTTTATCTTAGGAAGAGGCCCACGAAGTGGGAAGGTTTCCTAAGATCTAGCGGAGCAACAAAGTTGCGTAGCGACCCAATATTTTAATTACTTACATATATAATTTAGGAGTAAAAAATGGCAGATAAGAACATTGGTAAAATAACCCAGATTATCGGAGCTGTTATAGACGTTAAGTTCACAGAAGGTTCTCTTCCGGAGATTAACGAAGCCGTTACAATTGCAACAAAAGACGGCGGCTCTCTTACAGTCGAGGTTGCCCAGCATCTTGGTGATGACACTGTAAGATGTATTGCGATGGGCCCTACAGACGGACTTGTAAGAGGAATGGAAGCAGTAGCTACCGGAAATCCTATTATGGTTCCTGTAGGAGAAAATACTCTCGGAAGAATCTTTAACGTATTAGGACAGCCTATCGATAATAAAGAGGCTCCAACGGATGTTAAATATTATCCAATTCACAGAAAAGCACCTGCCTTTGAAGAACAGTCAACGGAAGCGGAAATGCTTGAAACAGGTATTAAAGTCGTTGATTTGCTCTGCCCTTATCAGAAGGGTGGTAAAATCGGACTTTTCGGTGGTGCCGGTGTAGGAAAGACAGTACTTATTCAGGAGCTTATCAGAAATATTGCTACAGAGCACGGCGGATATTCAGTATTTACAGGTGTTGGAGAGAGAACAAGAGAAGGAAATGACCTTTACCATGAAATGCAGGAGTCAGGAGTTATTGACAAGACTACGATGGTATTCGGTCAGATGAATGAGCCACCGGGAGCAAGAATGAGAGTAGGTCTTTCAGGACTTACAATGGCTGAGTACTTCAGAGATGAAGGTGGAAAGGACGTACTTCTTTTCATTGATAATATTTTCAGATTTACTCAGGCAGGTTCTGAAGTTTCAGCTCTTCTCGGACGTGTACCTTCAGCCGTAGGTTATCAGCCTACACTTCAGACTGAAATGGGTGCGCTTCAGGAGAGAATTACTTCTACAAAGAATGGTTCAATTACATCTGTTCAGGCAGTATATGTACCTGCAGATGACCTGACAGACCCGGCTCCGGCTACAACATTCGCACACCTTGATGCAACAACCGTATTATCACGTTCGATAGTTGAGCTTGGTATTTATCCGGCAGTAGATCCTCTTGAGTCAACATCAAGAATTCTTGACCCTAGAATTGTAGGTGAAGATCATTACAATGTTGCAAGAGGAGTTCAGGAAATACTTCAGAAGTATAAAGAGCTTCAGGATATTATTGCAATCCTTGGTATGGATGAATTATCTGAGGATGATAAGCTTACAGTATCAAGAGCAAGAAAAGTACAGAGATTCCTTTCACAGCCATTCTTCGTTGCAGGACAGTTTACCGGATTAGAGGGAAGATATGTTCCGATTTCTGAGACTATCCAGGGATTCAAGGAGATTCTTGAAGGAAAGTATGATGATATTCCGGAAAGCTATTTCCTCAATGCAGGAAGTATTGATGACGTTCTTGCAAAATGCAAGTAAGACGCTATTTGCATATCGAATATTTGGAGAATATAAATGGCATCAGATAATAGTTTTATTGTTAAAATTACTGCTCCCGACAGACTTTTCTACAGTGGTAATGCAGATATGATAGAGCTTACTACTACAGAAGGACAGATCGGAGTATATAAAGGTCACATTCCGTTGACCGCTGTGATTGCACCTGGCACGGTCAGAATTTATGAGACAGAAGGTCAGGTTAAGTCAGCTGCGCTGATATCGGGCTTTGTTGAAATCTTACAGGATAAAGTGGAAATTCTTGCAGAGGATATTCTGTGGCCTGATGAAATCGACGTTAACAGAGCTGAAGAGGCCAGAATTAGGGCAGAAAGACGAATTGCAGAAAAAGCTACGGATACTAATCTCGCAAGAGCAGAACTTGCTCTTAAGAAAGCTGTCGCAAGAATTGAGACCGTCAAGGGCGAGTAATAACTTAATAAAAGGCTAAGGGTAACCGAAGTTTTTTGTAGTTATTTAGGAGGTAAAGGTATGGCGAAGGAAGGAAGAGTGAAGTCGAAGAAGAAATTAGGGATGCAGACTTGTTTTATCTTATGCAGTCTGGTTCCGCTTATTTGCGGAATGATTATTCTTAGCGTGATTTCCTACAACAAAATGAAGTCAGAAATGACAAATCTTATGGAAGAAAAGCTCTCAGCAACATGTTCATTGCTTGAGCAGTATTATGGGTGTGATTACACAGAATGGTGTGATACTTTAGGTTTATCATTATACGGAACTGATGAAGAGTGGAAGAGTGTTCCAAATTACCTTCCATCAGATACAGAAATGATTGATTCTGTAGTGGATGAAGGAATTGAAATGACCGTATTTAAGGGGAATAAGAGATTCTTATCATCTCTTAGGACAGAAAGTGGAGAGAGAGTATACGGTACAGAAGCAGATCCTCAGATATATGCCAATGTTATGAAAGGCAATACTCACATTGCATCAAACGTAGTAATCAACGGTAAAGAATACATGGTATGCTATAAGCCGCTTAGAAATATCGACGGAAAAGACGAAATAGTCGGTATGGTATTCGCGGGTATTCTTGAAGAGGATTTTGTAACAGCATGCAGAACTCTTCTTCTTGTAATTCTTTCAGTATTAATAGTATGTATTGCTATATTTGCAGTCATTGCTATTTTCATTGCAAGAAAAGTATCAGAACCTCTCAATAAAGTAGTAGAAGTTACAAAAGAATTATCAGAAGGTGACCTTAATTCAGATACAAATATTGAGTCATTCCTTAAAGAGACTACTGTACTTATTGATTCGGTTAAGCTTTTGCAGGCTAACCTCTATGAAATAGTTTCAAATATCAGAACGACTTCAGGTACATTGTCTACAAACGTTAACGAAACAAACGGACTTTGTAATTCATCGGATGACGGTGCTAAACAGATCACAGGTGCGGTTGATGAGCTTGCAAGGGCTACACAGTCAATGGCAGAAAATGTTCAGAACTTAGCAATGAATATGGGTGACATTGCAACATCTGTTGATGAGATTAATCAGGCAACTGAGGAACTTAAGTCAACAACATCAGTTATTGAAAAAGTATCAAACGAAGCCAAGAAGGATATTGTATCAGTTGCTGAATCAGCACATACTTCTGTTGAAGCGGTTAACAATATTAATGAGCATATGACAGAGCTTTCAAATGCCCTTGATGAGATTAACCAGGCAACTGAGCTTATTGCCAATATTTCAAGCCAGACAGCACTTCTTTCTCTTAATGCATCAATTGAAGCTGCAAGAGCAGGAGAAGCAGGAAGAGGCTTTGCAGTAGTAGCATCTGAAATTTCAAAATTAGCAGAGCAGTCAGATGCCGGAACTAAGCAGATTGATGGAGTTACAAGACGTGTCCTTGAATTGTCAGAGCAGTCAATGAAGCTTACAAGAGAGATTACAGATATAATTAAGGATGAGCAGAGTAAGGTTGAGGCTACAGAGGAAAGCTTCTTAAAGCTTAAGGAACAGATTGATATTTCGCTTGACCAGATTAATACAATTTCTGAAGACATCGTTGTTCTTAATGATGCAAAAGAGCAGGCAAACGCAGCTGTTTCAGACCTCTCAGCAATCTCAGAACAAAATGCCGCTTCTAACGAAGAGGTTACGGCTTCTGTTTCAGGCCTTGCTGCAAATATCGGAGATATTGCCGGAAGAAGTAATGATATGGCAGCGATGTCAGAAAAGCTTATTGATGTAATAAAGGCATTTAAGTAAAACTTATTTTAAGGACCACGGGTTTTTCTGTGGTCCTTTTTTTAAACCGGAGATAATAAAAAATTACGTGTCAAATATGATGGAACTTGTGTTAAAAGCAGTTATTTCAATTATTGTTGCATTGTATTACATATTGCGATTTAAGAAATATATTGAGAACAGAAAAAACAACAATATTACAGGTGATGTGCTGTTTCGCTGGGACAGTATATCAATAATCGACAAATATCATCTAAGAGAGAGGATATTTGGCGGCAGCAGGTTAAGAATCAAGAAAGACGCGAAAAGGCGTGAAATAAAATATTATGTAGTAGCATTTATTCCTGCTTTAGTTTTCGTAGTGTTCTCGCTGATGCCCGAAAATATATTGTTAAGTATTTCGTTATCAGTAAATACACTGTTAATCGTAAAGCTCTTATTTGACGCAATTGAAAGTAATTCAAGAAGCATTCGCTGTGTTATGGATGAGCTGCTTATTATAATTGCGGCCTTTTTATATGTTCTTTCCATAATAAAGCCGTCATCCATTAATGATATTAAAGATAGTATAGCCGCATTTGATATTGGTGTTGACAAATTTGCATTCGGATTTATTGCAATTGTTTCGTGTGTTGTAATCGTGGCGGTGTTAATTTTTTCTATAATAAAGAAAAGAAAAAGGAGCGCGTTCATATGTGTTACGGTAATAATCGCTACGGTTATTTCTACTTCTTATAGCGAAAGTGAAAACACTCTGCTTATGTGTTATGCGGGATTTACGTTTCTTTCATTTATTGTGATGCAGAGCATTTACAATGTGAGGGCACTTAAGAAGATTACGTTCATAAATTAGTAAGATGGTACGGTTTTAAATGCAGTATAATTATGAGAGGATATTATGAGAATTATTTTTGTTAGGCATGCCGAGCCTGATTATTCGGACGATTCATTAACTGAAAAGGGTAAAAGAGAGGCGTTGCTTTTAGCTGAGAGGGCAAAGGAATGGAATGTTAAGGACATTTACGTTTCGCCTTTTGGAAGAGCTAAAGAAACGGCTGAGCCAATTGTAAAGGCACTTAATATTAAGCCTGTTACACTTCCGTGGCTGCGCGAATACTCGTACAGAGTCACAAATCCCGTGCATGGAAACAAAACAGTCCCGTGGGATTTTATTCCGACTCAGGTTTACGAAGATGAGAAGATGATTTCGCAAAATGACTGGGTGGACGCCGGTCCAAATGCTTCAAATGAAGAGGTCAAAACGAATTATCCGGTAGTGATAAAAGGGCTTGATGAGCTTATTGAAAATTACGGAATTAAGCGAGTTTATAACCATTATGAGCGAATTGACGGCAGAAAGCGAAATATCATCAGTACGGTAAAGAATATGAAATTTGCTTCGGCAGACGATTTGCCGGTTGATGATTCAGAGCCGACGATAGTGATTGTATGCCACTTTGGCATAATTTGCCTTATGCTTTCGAGGTTAATTAATATTCCGTTTGAGCTTTTAACTCACGGCTTCATTTTGCCAACAAGCTCTGTTACAATAGTAAATACGGAGGAACGCTGGGATAAAGAGGTGTCATTCAGAGTCCAGGCTATGGGCGACTGTATGCACCTTCATGCAAAAAAAGAACCTATCTCAAATGCGGGTTCCTTTGCAAGGCTTTTTCAGCAATAAATACAAATTAATCAGGAAGGAGAAGTAATCTGCTTATTAACCGGGTTACACCAGCATAATATGAAGAAAATAATAGTTACCGGAGCTAACGGCCAGCTTGGAAGAGCAATTAACGGGATATATAAAGGAAGTGCGGAATTTGAGCTTGTCAACACTGACTTTAATGTTGAAGGAATAAGAAATCTTGATATTACAAATCTTGAAGATGTAATCAGCTTATTTGAGGAAGTAAAGCCATACGCAGTAATCAATTGTGCGGCTCACACAGCAGTTGACCTTTGCGAGGTTCAAAAGGATGCTGCATATAAGATTAATGCAATCGGACCACGAAATTTAAGTATAGCAGCTACGAAAACAGGAGCGAAACTCATGCATATTTCTACGGATTATGTATTTAAGGGCGATGAACCGCTTCCCAGAACCGAATTTGATCAGACAAATCCAAAGGCTATGTACGGAATTACAAAGCTTCACGGCGAAAACTTCGTTAAGCAGTTTGCCAAGGACTGGTTTATTATTAGAACAGCGTGGCTTTACGGAGACGGCAAGAACTTTGTTAAGACGATGTTAAGACTATCTGAAACACATGATGAGATTACGGTAGTTGATGATCAGATTGGTTCGCCTACATCGACTTTAGAGCTTGCGAAAGCAATTAAGTATTTGATTCCGACTGAGAAGTATGGATTGTATCATGGCACATGCGAAGGACAGTGCAGCTGGGCTGATTTTACCAAGGAAATTTTCAGACTTGCAGGCAAAGACACAAAGGTTATTCCTGTGACAAGTGCTAAGTATAAAGAAATGAATCCAAATTCTGCTGACAGACCTGCATATTCTGTTTTGGAAAATTATATGTTCAAATTGACAACCGATTTTATGTTTGCAGACTGGAGAGATGCAATAGCAGAATATATGAAAAACGTTACAATGTAACCTGATTTCACGTTAATATTTTAACAAATACCACCTTGTTTTCGGGGTGGTATTTTTGTTTTAAGTAAACGATTAAGAAAAAAACCCCTTTTTTAATACGTTTTTACCTATTTACAGAGTGCCTTTTAGTGCAATTTTGATAAAAATTGCAATAATATATAAAAAAAATAATAAAAAGTGTTGCAAAATAAAAAAAATATTGGTAATATTCTCTTACGATAACGTTTAAGTAATGTTTGCGAAAATATTAAGTAACATTACTGAAGAATTTAAGGAGGAAAAAAATGAAAAAGAAAGTTATTAGCGCACTTCTTAGTGTAGCAATGGTAGCAACTCTTTTAGTTGGTTGTGGACAGTCAGCAGCTCCTGCTGAAGAGGCTCCAGCAGCAACAGAAGAAACAGCAGAAGAAGCTCCGGCAGCAGAGGAAGAGGCTCCAGCAGCTGAAGAAGCAACAGAGGAAGCAGCTCCTGCAGCAGAAGAAGGAAAGGTTCTCAACATCAGATGTTGGAATGAAGAGTTTAAGTCACGTCTCACAGATCACTATCCGGGATATGAAGAAGTTGACGCAACTCATGGTAAGATTGGTGATGTAGATGTTGTTTGGAACATCACACCTTCAGATGACAACGCTTATCAGAACGCTCTTGATGCAGCTCTTCTTGAGCAGGAAACAGCAGCAGCTGATGACAAGATTGACTTATTCTTAGTAGAAGCTGACTACGCTCTTAAGTATGTAGACACAGATTACACAATGGCAGTTAAGGATCTTGGTATCACAGATGATGAGCTTTCAAAGCAGTATCAGTACACAAAGGATATCGTTACAGATTCTAACGGAGTTCTTAAGGGTGTTTCATGGCAGGGATGTCCAGCTATCCTCTTCTACAACAGAGAAGCAGCTAAGGAAATCTTTGGTTCAGACGACGCTGAGACAGTTCAGGCTAAGGTTGCTGATTGGGATACATTCACAGCTACAGCTGAAGAAGTTAAGGCAGCTGGTTACAACATGACAGCTACAGTTAACGACACATACAGAGTATATTCTAACAACGTTTCTACACCATGGGTAGTTGATGGTAAGATCGTAGTAGATGACAACCTCAAGGCTTGGGTTGACAACTCTAAGAAGATGGTAGACGCTAAGCAGACAACAACAGAAGAGCTTTGGTCAGATGCTTGGTCAGCAGGTTTCTATCCAGAAGGAAAGGTATTCTGCTACTTTGGACCAGCTTGGCTCATCAACTTCAGTATGGCAGCTGACGTAGACGGATCAATCGCTAACCAGGGTGGTTGGGGCGCTACAGTTGGACCACAGGGATTCTACTGGGGTGGAACATGGATCTGCGGTGCTACAGGAACAGATAACCCATCACTTGTTGCAGACATCATGAGACAGATGACATGTAATGAAGAGATTATGATCGACATCGTTAAGGCTGATGACGACTTCGTTAACAACCAGTCAGCAATGGAGAAGATGGCTTCAGATGCTTCATACCAGTCAAAGGTTCTTGGCGGAATCAACCCACTTGGTCTTTACGCAGAAGGTGCTAAAAAGATTGACCTTTCAAACCTTTCACCTTACGATCAGGGATGTAACGAAGAGTTCCAGAACGCTATGAAGAACTACTTCGATGGCAATGCTAAGACATATGAGGAAGCTCTTGAAATGTTCTACAAGGCAGTTGAAGAGAAGTACCCAGAACTTTCACACTAATTTGAATAGTTAAAATTAGTATATTGCAAATAAGTGGCCTGTCTGTCCTTTAGACAGACAGGCTATTTTTAACAAAAAAGACAAATTCTTTATGTATCTTAACGGGGGCAATTCTATGGCAGAAAAGAAAAAAAGTAAAACTGTCAGCTATAACAAATGGGGATACATTTTCTTAATTCCATTTATTGTAGTATTTACGGTTTTCCAGTTGATTCCTTTAGTAACAACTATATATAACAGTTTCTTTGAAAACTATATGTCAGGTCTTAAGCAGATTGGACCTAACTTCGTTGGACTTGAAAATTTCAAAACCATTATTCAGAATGGTGATTTGATTACATATGCATCAAATACAGCAATCATGTGGGTTATGGGATTTGTACCACAGATTATTGTATCACTTGTATTGGCTGCATGGTTCTCTGATCATACACTTAAGCTTAAATGTCAGAGATTCTTTAAGACAGTTATTTACTTACCAAACCTTATCATGGCTTCGGCTTTTGCAATGTTATTCTTCACATTGTTCTCTGTAAATGGACCGATTAACTCAGTACTTATCCAGATGGGAATTCTTAAGGAGCCATTCGTATTCCTTGGCAATATCACTGCAGCAAGAACATTAGTAGCATTCATGAACTTCGTAATGTGGTTTGGTAACACTACTATTCTTCTTATGGCAGGTATGATGGGTATTGATACTTCTCTTTATGAAGCAGCAGAAGTTGATGGTGCTACATCAACACAGAGATTCTTTAAGATTACTCTTCCACTTTTAAGACCAATTTTAGTGTATGTTATGATTACATCACTTATCGGTGGTATCCAGATGTTCGATGTACCACAGATCTTGACAAATGCAACAGGTGATCCTATGAGAAAGACACTTACACTTATCATGTATTTGAATAAGCATCTTTTCTCTAAGAACTACGGTCTTGGTGGTGCGTTATCAGTTGTACTTCTCGTTATCACAGCTATCCTTTCAGTAGTTGTATTCAAGGTAATGGGATACGATAAAGAAGATTAGGAGGTGAATATTCATGCAGACAGATAATTTTAAGACATCAGATGGTATGGGTATTCATGCACGTAGAGCACTTGCTTACATCGTACTCATACTTATAAGCTTTTTATGCTTGGTTTGGTTCTATATTTTGTTTATTAACGCAACAAGAGCACATTCAGAGCTTACAAAGGGATTTACAATTATTCCAAGTACATTCCTTGCAAAGAACTGGAAAACACTTGTTACGGGTACTCTTCCAATTTGGAGAGGACTTATAAACAGCTTGATTGTTGCCGGCTTAACAGCTGCACTTTCAACATATTTCTCAACAGTAACAGCCTATGCAATCCATGTATACAGATTCCCGGGCCGTAAGTTTATTCAGAGCTTCATCCTTGCAATCATGATGATTCCTACACAGGTTACAGCTCTTGGTTTCGTAAACTTCATGAGAAAATTAAAACTTATGGATACATTTATTCCACTTATTGTTCCTGCAATTGCAGCACCGGCTGTTTTCTTCTACATGAAGCAGTACTTAACAGGTGCACTTCCTTTATCAATTGTAGAAGCATCAAGAATTGACGGTGCATCAGAATTTAGAACATTTAACGAAATCGTATTACCGATTGTTAAACCTGCTATAGCAGTACAGGCGATCTTCTCGTTTGTAACAAGCTGGAACAATTACTTCCAGCCGGCCCTCATTCTTCAGACAGATACTAAGAAGACATTACCTATTCTTATTGCACAGTTACGTGCTGCAGACTGGTTGAAGTTTGATATGGGACAGGTTTATGTAATGATTTTATTCTCAATCGCGCCCGTTATAGTTGTTTACTTATTCCTTTCTAAGTACATTGTCGAGGGTATCGCCCTTGGTTCTGTTAAAGGTTAAGAGAAAGCATACTATAAAGAATTTGCTCCGCCGAGACAAAATCCCGGCGGAGTTTTTTTGTGAGTCCGAATATATAAGGCTGAAATAATCAGCATGAACATCCGTATTAGAATAATTATTACTTACATCTGTACAAGTTATTAGTTGCGGGTTTCATCAGCACAGGGCATCCGTCAGGATGCTAAAGAAATAAAACAGGTCCCTACGTCATGCTTGCATGTAAGTAGGGATTGTTTTATTTCTTGTAGAGTAATAAAGAGAGGGTTCCCTTGTAAAAGGAACCCTGTCTTTATTACCTGTGCTGACGTATTTAATTGATCACAAGCGCGGATGCACTTGGTTATTCATGCTGATTATACATCCGGTCCTCAAAAAACCCCGCCGCTTGACTTTGGCGAGCCTTCACATGAGGCGCGAAGCGCCGAATGCTCCCCCACCCCACCACAGAAATTTCACAATTATTTGTTGACATTATTTGCCTAATGGAGTATATTATGTACAGATGTTAGCACTCCACTTGAACGAGTGCTAACAGAAATAAAAGATAGAAGGAGCGACTATGGAACTTGACCAGCGTAAAAAACAGATATTGTATGCAGTAATCAAGACATATCTTGAGACGGGTGAGCCGGTAGGTTCCAGAACCCTTTCTAAATATGAAGATTTGCATTTGTCGCCTGCAACTATCAGAAACGAGATGGCAGATTTAGAAGAGCTCGGATATCTAATGCAGCCGCATACATCGGCAGGCCGTATTCCATCAGATAAGGGTTACAGATTCTATGTAGATCAGATGCTTGCTGATGAGAAGAAGGAAGTTGAGGATATGAAGGGGCTCCTCATAGAAAAAGCCGATAAGGTTGAGAAGCTTCTTAAACAGGTTGCAAACTCTTTGGCAGTGAATACAAATTATGCAACAATGGTTTCAGCACCAAAGATTAAGGGAACTAAGATTAAGTTCATTCAGCTTTCTAAGATGGAGCAGAATCGCATTCTTGCAGTAATTGTTGCAGATGGTAACATCATCAAGAACCAAATCATCGAAGCTAAGGATCCGATTGATGATGAGGTTATATTCAAGCTTAATATGCTGCTTAATACATCGCTTAACGGGCTGTCTGTAGACGAGATAAATCTTGCAATGATTTCCAAGCTTAAAGAGCAGGCCGGCGAATACAGCGATATAGTATCGGATATTATTGATACTGTAAGCGAAGTCATAAAGCCGGATGACGATTTAGAGATTTATACATCAGGTGCTAAGAACATATTTAAGTACCCGGAGCTTACCGATAAGGAAAGCGTTATTGGCTTAATAACGGCATTTGAAGAGAAAAAGCAGCTCACAGAAATTGTCAATGAGACAATGCTTAATGATGAGATTTCATCAAGAGGAATTCAGGTATATATCGGAGATGAAGCCCCTACAGATACTATGAAGGACTGTTCAGTAGTAACAGCCACATATGAAATTGGTGAGGGCATGAAGGGAACGATAGGAATTATCGGACCTAAGAGAATGGATTATGATAAAGTTGTTAAGACACTTAAGTCAATAACCGGACAGCTTGATTCATTATATAAGAAGAAAGAATAGAAATAGGAGGTAACTGAGTTGTCAGAGAAAAATAAAGAAGAAATTCTTGAAGAGATTATAGAAGATTTAGAAAAAGCTGATAACGCTTCTGATGATGCAACAGATGAGACACAGGAAGCGGTAGATGATAAAGCAGATGAGACACAGGAAGCGGTAGATGATAAAGCAGATGAGACACAGGAAGCGGTAGATGATAAAGCAGATAATAAAGATCTGGAAGACAAAGAAGAAAAGTCAGATAAGAAGTTAAAAAAGAAAGAGAAGAAAGAGAAAAAAGACAAAAAGGATGAAAAAATCGAGGAGCTTGAAGACAGAGTAAAGCGTCAGATGGCAGAGTTCGAGAACTTCAGAAGAAGAACAGAAGCAGAAAAATCTGCAATGTTCGGAATGGGAGTTAAGTCGGTTATTGAGAAAATACTTCCGGTCATAGATAACTTCGAAAGAGGCATCCAGGCTATCCCTGCAGAAGATAAGGATTCTCCGGTGGCGCAGGGAATGAACATGATATATAAACAGTTAACTACCGAACTTGAAAATCTCGGAGTAAAGCCTATCGAGGCTGTCGGAGTAGAGTTCGATGCAAATTATCACAATGCGGTTATGCAGGTTGAGTCAGACGAATATGAGAGCGGAATAATCGCTCAGGAGCTTCAAAAAGGCTACATGTACAGAGACTCGGTCGTAAGACACAGCATGGTGGCAGTAGTACAGTAAATTACAACCAATTCATAATACAGGAGGACAAGAAGATGGGAAAAACAATAGGTATCGATTTAGGAACAACAAACAGCTGCGTAGCAGTTATGGAAGGTGGTAAGCCTACAGTTATCGCTAATACAGAGGGTGTAAGAACAACTCCTTCTATCGTAGCATTTACAAAGACAGGTGAAAGACTTGTCGGTGATCCTGCAAAGCGTCAGGCAGTTACAAATGCAGAAAAGACAATTTCTTCAATTAAGAGAAAAATGGGTAAGGACGAAAAGGTTACAATTGATGACAAGAAGTACTCACCTCAGGAAATCTCAGCAATGATTCTTCAGAAGCTTAAAGCAGATGCAGAAAGCTACCTTGGAGAAAAGGTTGATTCAGCTGTAATTACAGTTCCGGCTTACTTTAATGATGCACAGCGTCAGGCAACAAAGGATGCAGGTAAAATTGCAGGTCTTGATGTAAAGAGAATTATTAACGAGCCTACAGCAGCAGCTCTTGCTTATGGTCTTGATAATGAAAAGGAACAGAAGATTCTGGTATATGACCTTGGTGGCGGTACATTCGATGTATCAATCATCGAAATCGGTGACGGTGTTATCGAGGTTCTTTCAACAAACGGTGATACTTTCCTTGGCGGTGATGATTTTGATAATGTAATCGCTAAGTATATGCTTGATGAGTTTAAGAAACAGGAAGGTGTTGACTTATCAACAGATAAGATGGCTATGCAGAGAATTAAGGAAGCAGCAGAGAAGGCTAAGAAAGAGCTTTCATCAGCTACTACTACAAATATTAACCTTCCTTTCATCACAGCTACAGCTGAAGGACCTAAGCACTTTGATATGAACTTAACACGTGCTAAGTTTGATGAGCTTACACATGATTTGGTAGAGAGAACAGCAATTCCTGTTCAGAATGCGATGAAGGATGCAGGAATTACAAATGCAGACCTTGGACAGGTACTTTTAGTAGGTGGTTCAACACGTATCCCTGCAGTACAGGAAAAGGTTAAGCAGCTTACAGGAAAGGAGCCTTCAAAGGCACTTAACCCTGATGAGTGCGTAGCACTTGGTGCTTCAATCCAGGGTGGTAAGCTTGACGGTGATTCAGCAGCTACAGATATTCTTCTTCTCGATGTTACACCGCTTACACTTTCAATCGAGACAATGGGAGGCGTAGCTACACACCTTATTGAGAGAAATACAACTATTCCTACAAAGAAGAGCCAGATTTTCTCTACTGCAGCAGATAACCAGACAGCCGTTGACATCAACGTAGTACAGGGTGAGAGACAGTTCGCAAGAGACAATAAGTCACTCGGACAGTTCAGACTTGACGGTATCCCACCTGCAAGACGTGGTATGCCACAGATCGAAGTAACATTCGATATTGACGCTAACGGTATTGTTAACGTTTCAGCTAAGGATCTTGGAACAGGTAAGGAACAGCATATTACTATTACATCAGGTACTTCAATGTCAGATGACGAGATTGAAAGAGCAGTTAAGGAAGCTGCTGAGTACGAAGCACAGGATAAGGCAAGAAAAGAAGCAGTTGATGCTAAGAATGATGCTGATTCATTTATCTTCCAGACAGAGAAGGCTATCGAAGAAGTAGGCGACAAGCTTGATTCAGCTGATAAGTCAGCAGTAGAAGAAGAGCTTAAGGCACTTAAGGAAAAGGTTGAAGGATTCGATGCAGAAAACGCTTCACCTGAGCAGGTAACAGAGCTTAAGGCAGCACAGGAAAAGGCTATGGGAGCAGCTCAGAAGCTTTTTGAGAAGATGTATGAGCAGGCACAGGCAGCAGGTGCACAGGGAGCAGGTCCTGATATGTCAGGATTTACAGGAGCAGGTGCTAACACTTCTTCACAGGATACTTCATCAGATGCAGGATTTGACTCAGATGTAGTTGACGGAGACTATAAGGAAGTATAATATAAATTCCTGAGTTTTTAATAATAATGTAGGCGGTAGGTGGATTTCCTATACCGCCTACTTTTTGGGAATATAGACGTTTATTAACGGAGAACAACAATGGCAGAGACAAAGCGAGATTATTATGAGGTTCTTGGAGTCGATAAAAAGGCAGACGAGAACGCAATAAAAAAAGCATACAGAATGCTTGCGAAAAAGTATCATCCGGATGCTAACCCTGGAGATGCAAATGCTGAGAAGATGTTTAAAGAAGCATCTGAGGCATATGCGGTTCTTTCTGATCCTCAGAAAAGAGCGCAGTATGACCAGTTTGGACATGCAGCATTCGAGCAGGGCGGCCCTGGATGGGGTGAAGCAGGCGGCTTTGACTTTAACTCGATGGACTTTTCAGATATTTTCGGCGATATTTTTGGCGATTTATTCGGAGGCGGTTCAAGAAGCAGAGGACGTAGCAATAGCCCTATGAAGGGAGCAAGCATTCGTGCTCAAATTCATGTAACATTTGAAGAGGCTGTATTTGGCTGTGAGAAGGAGCTTGAGATTACTCTTAAGGATGAGTGCGGCAAGTGTCACGGCACAGGTGCAAAGCCTGGAACAAGCAAGGAAAAATGCCCTAAGTGTGATGGTAAAGGACAGGTTGTATTTACTCAGCAGTCATTATTTGGCATGGTCAGAAACGTTCAGACATGTCCTGACTGTCAGGGCAGCGGGCAGATTATTAAAGAGAAGTGTCCTGATTGCCGTGGAACAGGCTATATTGCAAATCGTAAGAAAATTGTTGTATCTGTCCCTGCCGGAATTGATAACGGACAGAGCGTACGTATACGTGAAAAGGGTGAGCCTGGCTTAAACGGCGGACCAAGAGGCGACCTTTTAGTTCAGGTAATCGTGAAAGACCACGATATTTTCCAGAGACAGGATATGAACATCTTCTCAACAGCCCCAATAAGCTTTGCAACAGCAGCACTTGGCGGCGATATTCTTATCGACACTGTTGATGGAAAGGTAATATATGAGGTTAAGCCTGGAACACAGACAGATACAAGAATAAGACTTAAGGGTAAGGGTGTGCCGTCACTTAGAAATAAGGAAATTCGTGGAGACCAGTACGTTACTCTTATCGTTCAGACTCCTGAAAAGCTTTCATTAGAGGCAAAAGACCTCCTTAAGAAATTTGACGCACTTACAGGTGATTCCTTAAATGCGGCAAAGAAGTACACCGAGTCAAAGGGCGAGAGTTCAAATCATGATAAGGATAAAAAGAAGAAAAAAGGATTATTCAGCTGATTTGATATAAACAGAACTGATAACACCTTATAAATTAATAATAGATGGTCATACTGATGTATGGCCATTTATTTTATTCAAAGATGCCCGATTTTATGATAGAATAAGGGATAGTGAAAAAATACAAAAGTCTTTGACTCGTATATAGGATAATGATATGGACATTAAGAAAATAATCAGCAAAACAGCAGCTGAACTTGATATTAATTATTCAAATCAGGGAATATTCGAAATAGGCGTAGGAGAAAAGCTTCCTAAGCGTTCGGAGATTATCGAAATCATTGAAGAAATCAGAAGGCTTATATTTCCGGGATTTTTCGGCTCTGAGAATACGTCAATAGTGCCGCTTGATATTTTTGCGGGAAATGAGCTTTCAATAATTTATGAAAAACTTTATAAGCAGATTAAGATTGCACTTCTATTCAGCCTTCGCGATAAAAAGGATAGGAATAAGGATGAACTCAAGGGTGATTCAAAGAGCATTGATGAAATATCAGAAGAGCTTACACTCGAATTTATTAAAAAGCTTCCTAAGGTCCAGGAATTAATTCTTAAAGACGTTGAAGCAGAACTTCAGGGAGACCCGGCAGCAAGTTCACTTGAGGAAATCATTTTCTCATATCCCGGAATATATGCGATTTCAATTTACAGGGTTGCACATGTACTTTATGAACTGAAAATTCCGTTCATTCCACGTATTATGACAGAGCATGCTCATTCTAAGACAGGTATAGATATTAATCCGGGTGCTACAATCGGTGAGTACTTCTTCATTGACCACGGTACGGGAATCGTTATCGGTGAGACTACTACAATTGGTGATCACGTTAAGATATATCAGGGTGTAACACTTGGTGCACTCTCTACAATGAAGGGACAGGAGCTTTCCGGAGTAAAGAGACATCCTACAATCGAGAATAATGTGGTAATATATGCAAATACAACCATTCTTGGTGGTGAAACAGTTGTCGGAGAGGGCTCTGTAGTTGCAGGTAATACTTTCTTAACGCAGTCGGTGCCTGCAAATACTACCGTATCCGCATATTTGCCGGAGCTTAAGCTTAAAGCCCGCCGGGTTAAGAATAAATAGGAATTTTTCTTTTTTATGACAGACATTAATTCAAATAATAAAAAAGCACTAATTGCTATGAGCGGCGGTGTTGATTCATCAGTTGCGGCCAAGATTATAAACGATGCTTCATTTGAGTGTATCGGGTGCACCATGAAGCTTTATGATAATGATGATACAGTATTAAGAAAAGACAACACGTGCTGTAGTATTGATGACGTGGAAGATGCGAGACAGGTCGCTGCAAATCTGAAAATGCCGTATTATGTATTCAATTTTAAGGACGGCTTTAAGGAGCATGTAATTGATTCATTTGTTAAGGCGTATGAGTCGGGAAAGACACCGAATCCATGCATCCTCTGTAATCGTTACATGAAATTTGAAAAGCTTTATCAGCGCGCAAGAGAGCTTGGCTGTTACTACGTTGTGACAGGTCATTATGCCAGAATTGAGTATGATGGCAACCGATATCTTCTTAAGAAAGCAATCGATAAATCAAAGGACCAGAGCTATGTTCTCTACTCAATGACTCAGGAACAGCTTAAGCACACGCTTTTCCCGCTTGGGGAGCTTGAGAAGACTAAGGTTCGTGAAATCGCCACAAAAAACGGTTTTGTTAACTCGAATAAGCCTGACAGCCAGGATATATGCTTTGTGCCGGATGGCGATTATGCTTCGTTTCTTGAGAGATATACAGGTAAGAAGTACGAAGAAGGACATTTTGTAGATTGCGCCGGCAACGTGCTTGGCACTCATAAGGGTATAGTCAGATATACTGTCGGACAGAGAAAGGGACTTGGTATTTCCTATAATGAGCCGATATATGTTAAGGATATAGATGTTAAAAATAATACCGTGGTTCTCGCAAGAGACTCTGAACTGTATTCTGACAGACTAATTGCAAATGATATTAATCTGATTTCAGTTGATAAAATCGATAAGCCAATGGAAGTGACAGCGAAAATACGCTACAGACATACAGAAGCTAAGGCAACCGTAACACAGATTTCAGAAGATGAGATAGAAGTAGTATTTAATGAGCCGCAGCGTGCCATTACAAAAGGTCAGGCTGTAGTGCTGTATAAAGGAGATATTGTTGTCGGTGGCGGCACAATATGCTGATAAAATATCCGATTCTTATTTACTAGGAGGAAAATATATGTGTAACTGTAACAAAGGAAAATTTTACATCACAACGCCAATCTATTACCCGTCGGGTAATCCGCACATTGGACACTGCTATACAACTGTAGCATGTGATTCAATTGCCAGATATAAACGAATGCAGGGCTACGATGTTATGTTCCTTACAGGAACTGATGAGCACGGTCTTAAAATAGAAACAAAGGCAGCAGAAAAGGGAGTAACTCCTCAGGAATATGTAGATGAAATAGTTGCTATCTTTAAGAATCTCTGGGAGTACATGGGAATAAGCTATGACAGATACATCCGTACAACTGATGACTATCATGTTGAGTCTGTACAAAAGATATTTAAAGAGCTTTATGACAGAGGCTATATCTATAAAGGCGAGTATACCGGAAAATACTGTACTCCATGTGAATCATTCTGGACAGAGAGCCAGCTTGTTGACGGAAAGTGTCCTGACTGTGGAAGAGAAGTAATCGAAGCAAAAGAGGAGGCATATTTCTTTAAGATGAGTCCTTTTGCAGACAGACTTGAAGAACTCTTAACTAAGACAGATTATCTTCGTCCGAAGACACGTGCTATCGAACTTGTTAATAACTTCATTAAGCCGGGACTGGAAGATTTATGCGTGTCAAGAACAAGCTTTACATGGGGTATTCCTGTTTCATTTGATGAAAAGCATGTAATTTATGTATGGGTTGACGCATTATCAAACTATATAACAGCTCTTGGTTATCTTAACGACAAATATGATGATTATGATAAGTTCTGGCCGGCAGATGTTCATATGGTAGCAAAGGATATTATGAGATTCCATGCACTTATATGGCCTGCAATGCTTATGGCACTTGATTTACCACTTCCTAAGCACTTAGCCGTTCATGGATGGATAACATTTAACGGACAGAAGATGAGTAAGTCACTTGGTAATGTTGTAGATCCGATGATACTTGGACAAAGATACGGTGCAGATGCGATCAGATACCACATTATGAGGGAAATGGCACTTGGTGCTGATTCATCTTTCTCTAACGAGATAATGATTAACAGAATTAACTCAGACCTTGCCAATGGATTTGGTAACCTCGTATCAAGAACAGTTGCAATGGTAATCAAGTATTTTGGCGGAACGCTTATTACAGACAGGGAAGAAGGAGACTTTGATTCTGAGCTTATCACAATGATTGAAGGCTTAAGAGATAAGGTTGATTCTTTTGTAGATGAAACTCAGCTTCAGAATGCACTTGCAGAAATATTCACACTTGTAGCAAGAGCAAATAAATATATCGACGAGACAGAGCCATGGGTACTTGCCAAGGACGAGACTAAGAAGGCAAGACTGGCAAGCGTACTTTATAATCTGTTAGAGGCAATAAGAGTCAGCGCAACACTTCTTAAGGCATTTATGCCTGCTACAATGCCAAAGGCACTTAAGCAGATTGGATGCAGTGAAGAAATGGCTTCGTATGAGAACGCAGGCAAATACGGCGTTCTCCCAGTTGATGTAACAGTTGAGAAGGGTGAAGTATTATTCCCACGTATCGACGTGGATAAAGAAATTGAGGCATTAAACGAGTTCATTAAGAATAATGCATAGCCGGAAAGGTACAATATGGCACTTATAGAATTAAAAGACGTATGCAAGGAATTTACTCAGGATGATTTAGTAATCCGTGCTCTTAACAATATTAATCTTTCAATAGAAGAGAACGACATTTACGGCATTATCGGTATGTCGGGTGCGGGAAAGAGTACACTTGTAAGATGTCTTAACTATCTCGAAAAGCCTACAAGCGGCACAGTAATAATTGATGGTGAAAAGCTAGGCGCACTTACTGAAAGAGAACTTCGTGAGAAACGCGGCAGTATCGCCATGATTTTCCAGCATTTTAATCTTCTTATGCAGAAGACTGTCATTGACAACGTAATGTTCCCACTTAAGCTTAAGGGAATCAAGAAAGCGGAAGCTAAGGCTAAGGCGTTAGAGTATCTTAAGACTGTAGGTCTTGAAGATAAGGCAAAAGCATACCCGGCACAGCTTTCTGGCGGACAGAAGCAGAGAGTTGCAATCGCAAGAGCACTTGCCTGCGACCCGAAGATTTTACTTTGCGATGAGGCAACCTCAGCACTTGACCCTCAGACAACCGAATCGATTTTGTCTTTGCTTAAAGAGATTAACAAAAATACAGGCATTACGATTGTAATTATTACACATCAGATGAGTGTAGTTGAGACAATCTGTAACAAAGTTGCAATTATTGATAACGGTGACCTTGTCGAAACCGGATATGTAGCTGATGTATTTGCAAACCCGAAGTCAACTGCTGCCAAAAAACTCATTTTTGGCGGAGCCGAGGATGAAATGTTAAGCGTTAAGCATGTCGATAAGATTCCTGAGAAGGGAAAGACAGTACGTATCGTTTTCTCGGAGAATTCAAGCTTCGAGCCTGTAGTTGCAGATTTAATACTTCAGTTTAATGTGCCGGTTAATATTTTGTATGCAAATACAAGAGATGTTGGCGGAATTGCCAAGGGTGATATGGTAATAACACTTCCTGAAGACAGGCATTTGCAGATTGATATGATAGAGTTCCTTAAGAAAAAAGGATTAGATGTTCAGGAGGTGTCTTAAATGTTTGGCAATGAAATTGTTATAATGCTTTTAGAAGGTATCAGGGACACCGTATATATGACGGTTGCGTCCACATTCTTTGGATATGTGATCGGTCTGCCAATGGGCATTGCACTTACCGTTACGGATAAGGACGGTCTTAAGCCAAATGCGGCTATATACAGAGTACTTGACGTTATTTCGAATATTGTAAGGTCAATTCCGTTCCTGATCTTGCTTATCCTGCTTATTCCGTTTACTCGACTTGTAGTAGGAAAGAGCTACGGCTCGACTGCAACAATTGTTCCGCTTATTATCTGTGCAGCACCTTATATTGCAAGACTTGTTGAGTCATCTCTTAAGGAAGTCGATAAGGGCGTTGTAGAGGCGGCAAAATCAATGGGTGCGACAAATTTCCAGATTGTAATGCACGTTCTCTTAGTGGAAGGCAGAACTTCAATTATTACAGGTGCTACAATTGCGATGGGTACAATTCTTGGATACTCAGCAATGGCAGGAACAGTCGGCGGTGGAGGACTTGGAGATATCGCTGTCAGATACGGATATTACAGATGGCAGACAGATATCATGATAATCACAGTGATTCTTATTATCATTCTTTTCCAGCTTTTCCAGAATATAGGAATGAAGATAGCTGCTAAGATGGATAAGAGATAAATTTTTGTTGATTTAATGGATTTAATGAAATAAAATAATTGTATAATTATTGCTACTAAGCGAAAGGAGGTTCATGATGCGTATTGGCGCTGTGTCTATGACACCATACATATACAATACGAACAGCATAAGTGCTAAAAGTCTTAACAAGATTTCAGCAATCTCAGATGATAATACAGTATCCAGACTTGATGCTACAAGCCTTGTAAGTGATGAAGCTTCTACTCAGAATATGAATCCTCTTAAGCCTGGTCAGAGTCTTGATTTCGCGGGAATCTTAGAAATGCAGATGCAGATGAGTCATGCGAATGAGGCTCGTATAATGCAATATTGATAATTTTTCATAATAGGAGGATAGTAAAATGAAATACGTATGTCCGGTATGTGGATACATTCATGAAGGAGACAACCCACCAGCAGAGTGTCCTGTATGTCACGTTTCAGGAGAAAAGTTTAAGGCAGTTGAAGGTGATTTAAAGCTTGCTGCTGAGCATGAGTATGGTATCTATGCTAAGACAGTTAAGGATAATGCTGATATTTCAGCAGAGGATAAGGCATACATTAAGGAACAGCTTATGGCTAACTTTAACGGTGAGTGTTCAGAAGTAGGTATGTACCTTTGCATGGCAAGAATCGCACATCGTGAAGGATATCCTGAAATCGGTTTATATTGGGAGAAGGCAGCTTATGAAGAGGCTGAGCATGCAGCTAAGTTTGCAGAGCTTCTTGGTGAGGAGCTTGAGCCTAATATGAAGGCTACTACTAAGGATAACCTTGCATGGAGAGTTGATTGCGAATTCGGCGCTACACAGGGTAAGTTCGATTTAGCAGCATGTGCTAAGAAGAACGGTCTTGATGCAATCCATGACACAGTACATGAGATGGCTCGTGACGAGGCAAGACACGGCAAGGCATTAAAGGGACTCTTAGAGAGATACTTTAAATAAAATTATCTGATAATAGTCATATTAAATTATAAAAGGCGCGTTAACTGCGCCTTTTAAATTATGTTTAGAATGCATGATTATTAATGTATTGGAAAGAGGTATTATTATGGCAAATCCTATCGTTACAATAACTATGGAAAACGGTGATGTTATGAAGGCAGAGCTTTATCCTGAAATCGCACCTAACACTGTTAAGAATTTTGTATCTTTAGTAAGTAAAGGATACTATGACGGACTCATTTTCCACAGAGTCATTAAAGGGTTTATGATTCAGGGCGGATGTCCTGAAGGAACAGGAATGGGCGGCCCTGGATATTCAATAAAGGGCGAGTTTTCAGGAAACGGATTCACAAATGACTTAAAGCACACTAAAGGTGTTTTATCAATGGCCCGTTCAATGATGCCAAATTCAGCAGGCTCACAGTTCTTCATTATGCATGAGACAAGTCCACACCTTGACGGACAGTACGCTGCATTTGGTAAGGTTACAGAAGGACTTGATGTTGTTGATAAGATTGCATCTGTTAAGACAGATTATTCTGACAGGCCAATTGAAGAACAGAAAATCAAGTCAATTACAGTTGATACAATGGGCGAAACATACGAAGAGCCTGAAAAATACTAAATTATTCTAACCGGTAATACACAAGTATCGTAGAACCGTAAGGAGGAAACAATGGGAATGGAATTTGTTAGGCAGCTTCCAAAGCCTGACGATTTTAAAAAGGAATATGCTCTTGCTGATTCACTTAAGGCAGTCAAGGAAGCGCGGGATAAAGAAATTTCAGATGTATTAACAGGTAAGAGTGACAAGTTCTTAGTAATAATCGGACCTTGTTCTGCTGACAGAGAAGATGCATTGCTCGATTACATTTCAAGGCTTGCCAAGGTCAATGAAAAAGTTAAAGATAAGCTTGTCATTATCCCGAGAATTTATACAAATAAGCCGCGTACAACAGGCGAAGGCTATAAGGGAATCGCGTCACAGCCAAATCCTGAGAAGGAGCCTGACCTTATTAAGGGACTTATCGCAGTCCGCTCAATGCATATGAAGGCACTTGAGGTTTCGGGAATGACACCGGCTGATGAGATGCTATATCCTGAGAACTATCCGTATCTTGATGATATTCTTTCATATGTAGCAATCGGCGCAAGGTCGGTTGAAGACCAGCAGCACAGGCTTACGACATCAGGCTTTGATGTTGCGGCAGGAATGAAGAATCCTACATCCGGCGACTTAACGGTAATGCTTAATTCCGTATATGCTGCACAGCACGCTCATACATTTACATACAGAGGCTGGGAGGTTAAGACTACCGGAAATCCGCTTGCACACACAGTACTTCGCGGAAGTATCAACGCATACGGAAGAAGCTTTGCAAACTATCATTACGAGGATTTACAGAGACTTTATGAATTATACGAAGAAAGAGAGCTTCATAACCCGGCAGCAGTTATTGATGCCAACCATAATAACTCAGGTAAAAAGTTCAAAGAGCAGGTTCGTATAGTAGGTGAAGTGCTTCACTCAAGAAGGCACAGTGATAACATTAAGACGTTAGTTAAGGGTGTTATGATAGAAAGCTACATTGAAGAAGGCTGTCAGAAGATTGGAGAAGGAATATACGGAAAGTCTATTACAGACCCTTGTCTTGGATGGGATGATTCAGAAAAGCTTATATACTACATTGCAGAAAACTGCTAAATATTAATCTGATATTTAAAATGGTAAGCGCGCGGTATTTAAGCCGCGCGCTTTTTTAGGAATTATTCACTAAAACTTCTCGCTTCCTTTAAGGATTGGAGAAAGTCTTTTATAAATTAAAAATGTAATCAATACGCTTATCATTCCCTTTACAAACGTAAACGGCATATTAAATATGATAAGACATTTAAGGAGTGAATCAGCTGCAGGAAAAATTGCCTGATAAGCTGCGATGATTGCATCCATTGGCATGAAGTTTGTGTAAATAGGATATACGATGTAGTAATTAGTAACTATACTTATTACAGCCATAATTGCAGCACCTAAAACTGAGCCGATTAAAGCTCCTTTTTTTGTGTTGTTTTTCTTATATATCATACCTGCAGTGAATACAAAGGACGCACCCAGAATGAAGTTAGATAACTCGCCAACACCACCTGTTGTAGTCCTCATAAGATGAAGCAGGTTTTTGATAAGGCAGATTACTACACCCGGAATCGGGCCAAGTGCGAATGAACCGATAAGAGCCGGAAGCTCTGATATGTCCATTTTGATAAATGATGGCATGAACGGAACGCTAAAGTCGATATACATAAGTATAAAAGCGATAGCAGAAAGCATGCCTGTGACTGTGATTTTTCTTGTTCTTGATTGTACGTTCATTTTGTCCTCCTAAATTGTCGCGCGGTTTTCAAAATAAAAAAACCCGCGAAAATGCGGGGCAAAAAGATACAGTGATAATGTCACTGTAAAATCTTCTCTCATCCGGACTATAACCGTCGGTTCCGGAATTACACCGGATCATGAACAGAATCTGTTCTCGTGGACTATACCACCGGTAGGGAATTGACTTAAGTCTCACCCAACCCCGAAGTTTTATTACATTGCACATAATATTCTTATTTATAGTAGAAGTCAAGAAGAAATGCGTTTTCTTTACATTTATCTTTGTATGAAATATAATAAAGTAATTCGGAGGACTATATGAATAGCAAAGATATTTCAGGCAAAACACTCGAGGACATTGGTATAAGCGTCCTGTTAATTGCGCTTTTTTCTGCGACAATTGTCGATTCATTAGGCGGTGAGTTTCTATTTACCGAGAACCTTGTTATGACAATTGTTACTTTTGTTGCAGTGCTTCTTGCCGCAATCCGTGTAACAAATATACCTGCTATAATAGCCGGTATTGCAACCGTAAGTTATATAGCATATAAGCTTTATCAGATGTTTGCACAAGGTGGCATTATTGAAGGACTGTCGTATTTATGGATTGCGATTCCGGGACTTGCAGTGCTTGGAATGGCACTTTTCAGTAAGGGAATCCAGAGACTTCAGAGAGATAATAATGTATTAAGTAAGCAGGTTGAAGATCTCATTATGATTGATCCGCTTACAGGCTTTTACAACTTAAGAAGTATGTATATGGATATCCAGACGCAGATTTCATATTCAGAGCGTAATAATACATATATCTCACTTATGATAATAAGACCAAGATATCGTAAGGAGTTAAAGGACGTCCTTAATAAGGAACAGTATGAGAAGGTTATTGTTACATTCAGTAAGATTGTATACGAAACAGTACGATTAGAAGACAGGGTTTATTCTCTTGACAGTGACGGAACAGTAGGTGTTTTACTTACATGTGACAGACAGGGCGCCAAGCTTGTTGAGAAGAGAATAAGAACTAAGATTGATAATACAAATGCTTTTGATAATATTGCTCAGAAGCCAATCAGAATGGAAATTCAGTTAGGATTCTTAGAATATAAGAAAGAATATAACAGAGATGCAATCAAATTTAAGTCACTTGTCGAAGAAGAAGTTGCATACGATATTTGATATGAGGGCACTTTAATATAGTATTGTTGCACAAAACAGAAGCATAAAATTTATAAAATAGCAACATAACTCCGAAAAGGTACGAAAAATTTGACATTGTGACAAAAGTTTCCTAAACTACGATTGATGAAATAGATTGACAATTTTTATTTTGCACATAATCGAATGGGAAAGTGAAAGGAGATTATTATGGCAGAAGTTAAGAAAAATGTTGTAGCTCCGGCTGCTACAGAAGTTAAAAAAGAAGAAGTTAAGAAGGAAGCTCCTAAGGCTGAAGTCAAGAAGGAAGCTCCAAAGAAAGAAGCTCCTAAGAAGGCAGAAGCTAAGAAGGCACCTGCTAAGAAAGAAGCTCCTAAGAAGGCAGAAGTTAAGAAGGAAGAAGTTAAGAAGGCACCTGCTAAGAAGGAAGCTCCTAAGAAGGCAGCAGCTAAGAAAGCACCTGCTAAGAAGGTAGAAGTTAAAGAAACATTTGCTGTTCAGTTCGCAGGTAAGGATTACGCATCAGATGTAATCGTTAAGCTTGTTAAGGATGCTTACAAGGCAACAAAGAATAAAGCAGCTATCAAGACTCTTAACGTATATGTTAACACAGATGACAGCAGAGCTTACTATGTTATTAACGATGAGTTCCATGGAAGCGTTGAACTCTAATCATTAATTTGAATTTAAGAGGCACCGGATTTATCCGGTGCTTTTTTTTGCAAAAATAAGAGCAATAAAATCAAATTAGCTATAAAGTTTATTGATAAATGACCGATAAAATAAGTGTAACAGTATAAGGCTCACGGAATGAGCCATTTAGTTCAGGGAAGAATTCACATTTCTCCAGGGAAGGAAAGGTGGCGAGAATATGCGTATTGAAGCGTATAACATGGTGTCACAGGTGTATGGCACACAGAAACCACATAAGGCACAGAGCACTTCTAAAGTAAGCAGAATGGACGAAGTTCAGATCTCCAGCTTTGGTAAGGACTTAGCAGTTGCTAAGCAGGCTGTTAAAAATGCCCCTGATGTGAGAGAGTCAGTTACAGCTCCACTTAAGGAGAGCATAAACGCAGGCACATATTCTGTGAGTGGTGAAGATTTTGCAAGCAAGCTTCTTGCAAAATACGAGGAGAAGATGGGCTTCTAGGTATATTATCAGAAGCCCTGCCTTCTGCTAATTGAGGGGCAGACTATTAAAAGGGGGAAGTCAAGTGGCAAGCTTAATGGAAGAATTAATGAACACTCTCGAGCTTGAGATTGTTGAATATAATAAGCTGCTTGAACTCGCAAAGAAAAAGACTCCCGTAATTGTTTCGGGAGATATGGAACAGTTAAGAAAAGTCACGGATGAAGAACAGAGCGTTGCAGATACGATTGTCGGTCTTGATCAGAAGAGGGAACAGATCACGAAGGACATCGCAAATGTAATTAACAGGGATGTTGAAAGCTTAAAACTGTCTGTATTAATAGAGATTCTAAGTAAGCAGCCAAATGAAGCAAGGCGGCTTGCTGACATAAGAGACAGATTAAAGAATGTTGTAGATAGTGTCAAAATGCTTAACGATAACAATAAGGAACTTGTTAATCATTCACTTGAAATGGTTGAATTTGACTTAAACCTTATTAAATCGATGAGACAGGCACCGGAAACAAACAATTATGGCAGGACAGCCATAAATTCCGGAAGTGTTCTTGGAGGTACCAGAGGCGGTTTTGATGCTAAACAGTAGATAGAGAGGCTTAATACTATGCCGTTAATGGGAAGCATATACGTCGGTACATCCGGACTTCAGACAAGTAATAATGCACTTAATACTGCAGCTCATAACTTATCAAATATTGAGACTGCAGGTTATACAAGACAGCAGATATTACAGGGAAGTAAATTTTATAACACGATTGGTATTGCATCCGTATCGAATATGCAGGTCGGTATAGGTGTAGACTATACAAAATGTCGTCAGGTAAGAGATGAATTTCTTGACGCTTCATACAGGAAGGAAAACGGCAGGTCTTCCTTCTATGAGATATGCTCTGAGTCAACACAGGAGATTGAAACACTCCTTGGAGAGATGGAGGGAGCTTCTTTCAAAGAGTCTTTAGCTAAGCTTTGGACTTCCGTACAGGAGCTTCAGAAAGATCCATCCAGTTCTATTACTCAGGGCGTTTTTATTGCTACATGTTCACAGTTCCTTGAAAGAGCATCTGCTGTTTCTAAGGGACTTAACGACTACCAGCAAAATTTGAATTCAAGAGTTACAGGAATGGTAGAGGATATCAACACAATTACCGACCAGATTTTTGAACTCAATAATAAAATACAGAAGGCTGAAATCGGTATCGAGGAGGCTAATGACTATAGAGATAAGAGAAATTACTTAATCGACCAGCTTTCATCTAAGATTAGCATTAAGACAGTTGAAAATGCGAACGGCGGAGTCGAGATATATGCCGAGGGCTCACCGCTTCTTATCGGTGACACGGTTACGCACCTTGAAGTTGTAGCTAATGAAGATGGATTCTATGACGTAACATGGGGCGCTTTATACGATTTCCAGCCTGTATATAATTTCCATCAGACAGTGTCATCAGATTTTGATACTGATACGGGAGAGCTTAAGTCACTGCTCTTTGCAAGAGGTGACCATGTTGCGAATTACTCAGACCTTGAGGAGTATAATTTCTATAATTACGGAACGCCTGATACAAATGACATTCCGATTGCATCTTCAATTGTAATGAATGCACAGGGACAGTTCGACAGACTTATTCATAATATGGTAACTGCAATTAACAACGTTATTTGTGATAATGCCGATAATTCAAGTAAGACCGGAAGCTATGAAGTATTCACAAGGCTTGGTTCGGCAAGATATGATGCAGCAGGTAATTACATTAAGGAAGATATTTCAAAATCACCGGCAGATGTATCAACAATGTATACAATTTCCAACTTAAAGATTAACCCGGATCTTCTTAAGCAGCCAACACTTAACAGCTTTATTAAGGATGACAAGTCAGTTGACTTTGAGAAAGCTACAAAGCTTATGGAAGTGTTCGCAGGAATCGGTCAGGTAAGAGACTTAAATAAGCCCGGTGAAGTGTATGTGGATGCAGCCTGGACTATCAATCCTAACCTAAATTCAAAGCATGGCTACATCGCATTTTATGATTCGGTAGTCGGTCAGATGGCAAATGTAGGTTCTGTTTATAACAGTATCGTTTCAAGCCAGAATGCAACTGTAAGCTCACTTGAGAATTCAAGACAGCAGGTTCTTGGAGTTTCATCGGAAGAAGAGCTTCAGAACATAATTAAATTCCAGAACGCATACAACGCATCCAGCAGATACATCAATGTAATCGATCAGATGCTTGAACACATAATAACTACATTGTAAAAATGGAGCATAAACTATGGCATCAACATTTTTCGGATTAGACATCGCATATACAGGAGTTCAGGCGGCCAATGCCAAGCTCAACACAACTGCAAATAACATAGCAAACGTTGACACAAAGGGATATACAAGGCAGGAAGCAACGCAGGTTGCATCTGATGCGTTAAGAATATCACAGTCATATGGTATGGCAGGTACAGGTGTTACGGTTACGGATATAAATCAGGTACGTAATGAATTTTACGACGTTAAGTACTGGCAGGCCCAGACTAATCTTGGTCAGTATGACATGAAGATGTATTACATGTACCAGATTGAAGACTACTTTACCGATAAAGATACAGTAGAAGGCTTTGAACCTATTTTCTCTGCTATGTTTGACTCTCTTGAGGAAGTATATAAGCAGGCGGGAACACCTTCAACCAAGACGCAGTTTATCGGAGCAGCCGGTGATTTGTGTGAATACTTTAACGCCCAGGCAACCAATCTTGAGAAGCTCCAGCTTGGAGTTAATGAGGAAATCAAAAATAAGGTCGATGAGATTAACTCAATTGCCGAGCAGATTGCAACACTTAACAAGCAAATTAATACAATTGAGGTTAACCATCTTCGTGCCAATGAGTTAAGAGATAAAAGAAATCTCTTAATCGACCAGCTTTCCAGGATTGTTGACGTTGAAGTAAGGGAAACACCTATCTATACGACTCCGGGCGGAACCGAAAAATCAGGAATATATACATACGAGGTAAGTATTGCCGGTGGACAGATTTTAGTTCAGGGCTACGAATATAACACGCTTGAGTGCGTTGCAAGAAGCGCTGAGGAAAAGGTCAATCAGTCAGATGCTGACGGTCTTTTTGAAATTAAGTGGTCTAATACAATGGACTTTAATTTATACGGTGCAAACCTTGGCGGCGAGCTTAAAGGACTTATCGAAGTAAGAGACGGTAACAACGAAGAGTATTTCCACGGAACGACAAAGGGCGTTAAGGATAATAGCGATGGAACATATACAGTTACAATCGAGGTTCCTAATAAAGATTATTTAACTGATATGAATAAGTGTACTCTTCCTGATTCAGGCCAGCTTACTTTAGTTAATACAAAATATAAATATTCAGGCTTCGAATTTGACGGAACAAAGAACCCACCTACATACACATTTACAATCAAACCTGATGCAGGACAGGCAGCCCCTACTATATTTGACGGGAAAGAGGCAAGTGTAGGTACAAAGATTGACTACCAGGGAATTCCGTATTATCAGGAGCAGATGAATGAATGGGTTCGCATTTTTGCGAAAGCAATGAATGATATCGAAAAGACTGCCGTAGATGAAGAAGGAAATCCGGCAGAAGTATTATTCACAGCAAAAGATAAAGTTAACGGAACAGAGATTAAATTTACTGCTGATCTTGCCGATAATACATATAAGTCATCTGACAGCGATTATTACAGACTTACCGCAGGAAATCTTTCAGTTAATAATGAAATGGTTAAGGATGCGTCAAAGTTTGGTACAACAGTTGATATAAAAAAGGGCGGAGACGCACAGGATGTTACAGAACTTTTGTTAACTGTTCAGGATGACAAGAACAAGGTTAACTTCAGAGGCTGTAGCGCCAAGGAGTTTTTACAGTGTATTACATCTGATATTGCTTTGTCGGCTAATAATGCCAAGACATTTACTGAGAACTACACTAATATAAATAAGAGTGTGTCACAGACAAGATTATCGATTTCAGGTGTTGACAATGATGAAGAGGCACTTCATCTTGTGAAGTTCCAGGAGGCGTACAACCTTTCTGCGAAGGTTATGCAGATTATGACTGAGATTTATGACAGACTTATACTTCAGACAGGAGTATAGACTAAGAGGTAATGCATTATGATGAGAATAACTAATTCAATGATGACTGCCAACACAAAGGCTAATATCAACACTAACAAAGTAAATGCAGATAAACTCAATACAATGACAGCATCAGGACAGAAGATTACAAGACCGTCTGATGACCCTGTAGTTGCAATCAGAGCTATGAGACTTAATACTTCGCTTACTGAGCTTGAGCAGTATTACGGCAAGAATATTCCTGATGCGGATGCATGGTTCACAGATACTGAGACAGCGCTTACGCAGACTGATGATGTATTGTCAAGTATAAGAGAAAAGCTTAATCAGGCTTCATCACAGGAAAATGTTACATCAAATGTTAAGGATATATTAGAAGAGCTTAAGCAGCTTAAGGATCAGGTATATGCAATAGGTAACGCTGACAGCGCCGGAAGAACTGTATTTACAGGCTACAGAACAGGCGAAATGCTTACATTTATGGAGCAGGATACTATTAAATATGAGATTACCGAGAAATTTACAAAAGACGACTTAGAGACATTTAAGTATGTTAATGGAACTGCTTCAATAAATGATTCAGGTAAGGCAGTTATCGGTAATACTGTATATGATGGTACATCAGATTCGCTTACGTTCAATGAAGAGAAGGTTGAGGAAGTAACAGCTTATAGGATCAGGTTGTCGTATGATAATTTAGATAGTTATAAGAAAATTGATATTTCGGGGGCTTCTCTTACGGTCAACACGGTTTCGATTTCCGGTAAGAATCAGGATGAAATTGATAAGATTTATACTCCTTCATCAGATGCTAACTTCATAAAGGAAACAGGAGAACTGATCTTATCAAAGGATGCATACGATACACTTATTCAGGCAGGTGGTATTAGTATAAAATATGAGAAGTCTGACTGGCAGAAGGGTGATTTAAGACCGGAACACTATTTTATGTGTAAGACTCCTAAGGTTGATACGGATCCAAGAACATATTCTGCAACATACCCTGATGGAATTGAGTATAACTATAACAGAGAAGATAAAGATGGAAATCCGGTAACAAAGGAATCAGAAACGGTAAAGATCAATGGCTTTAAAGAGCAGGACCTTTCATATGAAATAGCATTTAATCAGACTATTGTTATAAATACACATGCAAGTGATGTTTATTCACATGATATAGGAAGAGATATTGACGAGCTTATTAAAGTGACACAGCAGATGGTCAATGCTGAAGATAAGGTGAGCAGGCTTCAGAATCTGATTGATAATACAACAGATGAAACAGAACTTGAAAAGCTTAACGTAACAATGGGAGCACTCAATAAGGAAGCAGCACTCGTTAAAGAAAAGATGCATTCAATGTACACATCTGCAATTACTGCGTTTAAGGGATATTCAGATGATGTTAATAAGCAGATAGCTAATCTTGGTGCGCTTACCGCAAGACTTGAGATGACTAAGAACAGAGTCAAGGATCAGAAGAGTAATGTTAAGGAATTAGCTGATCAGAATATAAACTGTGATTTATCAGAGACAGCAATTGACTTAAAGAATGCAGAGCTTGCACTTGAAGCCGCACAGCTTGCAGCAGGAAAGATTGCACAGCAGACATTGCTTAATTATATCTAGAAAATTAAGGAACTTTGTTCCTTAAAGCCCAAAAGGGCTATAGCCGTGGAGCGGCGATAAACCTCCGTAATAATCACTTATTTATACCGGCGGAGCCGGCGAAAGGAGTAGTATATGATAATTGAAACAAGGTTGTTTGGCGAAATTGATGTCGATGAGTCTAAACTCATCAAATTCGTAAGTGGAATTGTCGGATTCCCGGATCTTACTGATTTCCTTTTAATTCACGACAGTGAAGGCAAGAAAGGTATTCAGTGGCTCCAGTCAGTACAGGAACCTGCATTTGCAATGCCTGTTATGAATCCGTTATTAGTCAAGGAAGATTATAATCCTGTAATTGAAGACGAGCTTTTAAAGCCGCTCGAGATTACAGATCCTGAAGATTTCTTAGTACTTGTAACTGTTACAGTACCAAAAGAAATCGAGAATATGTCTGTTAATTTAATGGCACCGATTGTAATAAGCGGTGAGACAAGAAAAGCTAACCAGATTATCGTAGACCAGGAAGGATACGAAGTTAAGTACCCTATCTATGAAATCTTAAAGGCAGCTAAAGAAAGGGCAGGTGAATGATATGTTAGCATTATCGAGAAAGAAAAACGAAGCCCTTGTTATTAATAACAACATTGAGATTACAATTCTTGACATTAAAGGTGACCAGGTAAAAATCGGAATTTCCGCACCAAAGCAGATTCCAATTTACCGTAAGGAAGTATATTTACAGATTCAGGAATCAAATAAGGCCGCAATGGCACCTGAAGCACTTGATGCATTAAAAGGGCTATTATAAATTTGCACCGATATTACAAAAGGTACTCCGATGGAGTACCTTTTGTTTATATTACTTCAATGGCTCAACCCCACAGGATTATGTGATAGAACTTAATAATCTTTTAAGCGCATTCAAGAAATTTTTAAATAAATATAAACTTTTTGTAATATAATGACGATATAATACTCAGAAATGGAATTGTACCGGTTTTAATGTCAGGCCACTCACTCGAGTACATTAAAACCGGCGCATAAACAAGGATGTTTATATAGTGTCTTTAAGACAGGATTTACACGGAGGTGACAATTATGGCAATCGAACCAATCAGCAGTATGATGACAATACAGGCACAGCCTGTTCAGAAAACTCAGGAGACAAGCACAAGCTCATCAGCTAACCAGAATACTTCAAAACCGGCAGCAGAATATGTTGCAGGTTCTTCAGATGTTCCGGTAGTTGATGCTACTACAGCTACAGTTAAGAATGTTGCAGAGACTTCTGAGGAAGGTACTTCAGGAAGCCGTCAGCAGAATGAAGAGATGATAGAGAAGAATAATGAAAAGGTTAAAAAGGCCGTTTCAGAAATCAACAAGAACATGACAAACTCTATCGCTCAGTTCGGAATTCATGAAGGAACAAATAGAATTACTATTAAGATAGTAGATAAGGATACAAAGGAAGTTATTAAGGAGCTTCCTCCGGAGAAGACACTTGACATGATCGCCAAGGCATGGGAACTTGCCGGTCTTATGGTTGACGAGAGGAGGTAGCATTATGAGTATCAGAGTTACAGGTATGAACTCAGGTATGGATACTGACGCTATGGTTAAAGAACTCGTCAGCGCATACCAGAAAAAAGGTGATAAAACAGTTAAGGAAAAGACAAAGCTTGAATGGAAGCAGGAAATATGGACAGACCTTAACAAGAAAATCAAATCTTTCGCTACTAAGGTAAGAAGCTTCAGATTTGAGAGTAATTACGCTCAGAAGAAGACTACATCTTCAGATGAAAGCAAGGTTTCTGTAATCGCAGGCGATAATGCAGTTCGTGGTTCACAGACAATTGAAGTGTTAAAAACTGCCTCAACGGCATTTGTTACAAGTGGAGCGCTTAAGACCGAAGAGGGCGGTAAGGTTACAGCAAATACCAAACTCTCAGAGCTTGGTATTGATGGTGCAGACGGAACAATAACCCTTAATAAGGGTGACAAGGCAATTACTATTGAAGTAGGTGCCGATACAACTGTTGGCGAATTCGTTAAGAAGGTGAGGGCAGCAGGCCTTGACGCTTCTTTAGATGAAGGAAACGGCAGAATGTTTATTGGAGCTAAGGAATCAGGTCTTGCGAATGATTTTTCATTCTCAGGCGATTCTGACATACTTAATAAGCTCGGACTTCATAGCACTGCTTCAGTTGTTAAAGGTGAAGATGCTGAAATTTTATTAAATGGTGCAAAGTTTACATCAAACAGCAATTCATTTGACATTAACGGTATGGCAATAAGTGTTAAGGCTCAGACTAAGGAAGGTGAGAAGATTACACTTACTACCGATACAGACACAGATGCAATTTATAAGAACATAAAGGGTATTATTAAGGAGTACTCAGAGCTTGTTAACGAGCTTTCAAAGCTTTATAACGCAAGCTCAGCTAAGGATTTTGAGCCTCTTACAGACGATGAAAAGGAAGCAATGTCTGAAGATGAAATCGAAAAGTGGGAGACTAAGATTAAGGACTCACTCTTAAGAAGAGATTCTAATGTATCGGCAGTCAAAAATGCAATGACACAGACAAGCCTTACAGCATTTAACGTTAACGGCAAGAAGATGACACTTTCTGACTTCGGTATTGGTACACTTGGATACTTTACAGCTGCAGATAATGAAAAGAGTGCCCTTCACATTGATGGCGACGAGGAAGACGATGAAGTATCAGGCAAGACAAATAAGCTTAAGCAGATGCTTGTATCAGATCCGGATGCAGTAGCAGGATTCTTCTCACAGTATATGCAGGCAATGACAGACAATCTTGATAAGATTTCAAAGTCAACCGAGAACAGATCTTACGGAAGCTTCTTTGATGATAAGAAAGTCAAGAAGGATATGGATAATTACAGCAAGAAGATTACTGAGTGGGAAGAATACGTTAAGGATATCGAGGATAAGTACTATAAGCAGTTTACAAGCATGGAGACACAGCTTGCAAAGCTTAACAGCACACAGTCCAATCTTTCAAGCTACTTTGGACAGTAATATGCTTCAGTTGATTTAGTTTGATAATTTGGCGGAATGTAAATAAACATATTATAGGGTAAAAGGAATTAACTTAATATGGCAGTTTTAGCTAACAATGCATATTCACAGTATGCGAACAACAGAATACTTACTGCATCACCTGCAGAGCTCACACTTATGTTGTATGAGGGCGCGATTAAGTTCTGCAACATTGCTATAATGGCAATCGAGAACAAGGACATCGAGAAGGCGCATACTAACATAATGAAGGCTCAGCGAATAATCGAGGAGTTTCAGCTGACTCTTGACTTTAAGTACGAGATAGCGAATGACTTCAACAACGTATATAATTACCTTATGCAGAGACTACGTGAGGCTAACCTTACGAAGGATAAGGAAATTCTCGAAGAAGTTAATACTCACTTAAGAGTAATGCGTGATACCTGGAAGGAAGTTATGAAGCTTGCAAAATAGCAGGCAATGAAGGTATCTGTACGGGAGAGATAAATGCGAAACGAAGAGACAGTTAAGTATCTTAATATAATGATTGAGAGCCTTGAAAAAAAGACCTCGTTACTTGAACAGCTCCATAAGAAAACTTTATTACAGAGTGAATGCATAGCCGGCAAGGATTCGGATGATGCAAATTGGGAACAGTTCGATGTATTAATCGTCGAGAAGGATTCACTGATCGAGAGAATCGATGAGCTTGATACGGGATTTGATAATGTATTCAACAGAATTAAATTCGAAGTGGAGGCCAATAAAGAAGACTATAAGGATGAGATTCATAAACTACAGGCACTCATTGGAAAACTTACAGATACAGGCGTTAAAATAGGCGCAGCGGAGGAGCGAAACCGCAAGGATGTCGACAGAATAATGACTGCGGTCAAAGCCGGAATAGGCAAAGCACGAAAGAACATGAAAGCCTCAAGCGGCTACATCGCCTCAATGTATGGCAATCAGGCTGCCTTCGACCCAACTAAAATCGACAGCAAGCATTAAGTTATACGTTATAAGATATTAATGACAAGAGGTACTCTATTAGAGTACCTTTTGTTTATGTTACAGCCATTTCCCAATCCTCTCATCAGGAAACTTAACCTCGACTACATAATAAAGGATTCCTTATAACGACCTTCAGTATTAAGAAAGATAATAAAATCCAACTTGTTAATTCAATTTTTGTATGTTACGATGAACCAAAGCAAATTGATTCATACAATTATTCGTTTCTA
>SAMEA3663209__coassemble_381_pt1 | contig 97915 bp, 83 predicted proteins | sample SAMEA3663209__metabat2_high_PE_008 | metagenome-assembled genome bin SAMEA3663209 (sample SAMEA3663209) | pig gut metagenome | biome: pig gut; feature: pig-associated habitat; material: faeces | place: China | collected 2013 | reverse complement strand
CAATGTAACGGTCTTAGAAACAAGAATCCCATTGCTTTAGCTGTGGGAGTGTCAACGAAGCGTATGATGTGTGGAAAGAGAAGAAGAATTACGGCAAAGTGTCAATGGGTGTTGTACGTACTACTTACTTAATCGACGAGCAGGGTGTGATTATTAAAGCTAATGATAAGGTTAAAGCTGCAGAAGACCCTGAGAATATGTTTGTCAGTATTTAATGAAGAATATCCCACTATATGCGGTATTCAATTTGTAAAATTACTAAGGAAAATAAAAAATGTTCAGAGAAATGAGACGAAAAAAGCAGGAAATAACTAAGGAAGAATGCAATAATGTACTGGAAAAAGAAAAGCGTGGAGCTTTGGCAGTCATAGGCGATGACGGGTATCCATATACGATTCCGCTCAATTTTTACTTCGACGAAACAAATGAAAAGATTTACTTCCATGCTGCTAAGGAAGGTCATAAGATTGACGCAATTAAGAATAACGATAAAGTATGCTTTACAGTGTGGAATACAGGGGAGCTTAAGGATGGTGACTGGGCTTATTACGTTACAAGTGTGGTAGTGTTTGGCAAGGCGAAGCTTGTTTCAGATGATGCTGTTATTTATGAAAAAGTAAGGGCTCTTGGGATGAAGTATTACCCGAAGGCTGAAGAAGTGGATGAAGAAATTGCAAGAGATTTAAGCAGAGTTCAGATAGTTGAGATCAACATTGAGCATATGAGCGGAAAGTATGTTCACGAGAAATAATGGGGAGGAGATTATGAAACATTCAGATAAGGCTACAGAATATTTTAGTCATAATTTCAACTGCTCACAGGCGGTATTCACAACGTTTGCGACAGAACGTGGCTTTGATGAGAAACTTGCATTGAAGCTTGCGACGAACTTTGGTGGCGGCGGAAGGAAGGGCGAGATGTGCGGAGCCGTAAGCGGAGCACTCATGGTTCTTGGGCTTATTGCAGGACATAATGACGAAAATGATTTAGATTCAAAAGCAAAAGCTTATGCGCTTTCAGAAGAATTTATGAACAGGTTTATCGAGGCAAATGGAACAGTAGTGTGTCGTGAATTATTAGGCTATGATCTTTCTAAGACAGAAGACATGGCTACGATTAAAGAAAAGGGTTTGTTCAAAACAACATGTCCTGAACTGATCAGATGCGCGGCAGATATACTTGATATAATGATTACTGAGCATGGAGTGTAATATCTATGAAGAAAATCGTTATGTTGTACGGACAAAATCATAAAGGCAGTACATATAATATCGCCCGCATGATTTTAGAAAAAATCGAAGGCGAAAAGACAGTTACAGAGTTCTTTTTCCCAAGAGATTTAAATCATTTCTGCCAGGGGTGCTACAGCTGTATCGAGGATATGAAGTTATGTCCTTTTTATGAGGAAAAAGAGAAAATAATTAAAGCTATTGATGAGGCGGACATACTTATAGTCGCAACGCCGACATATTGTATGCATATGTCAGCCCCGCTCAAATCGTTCTTCGATTTAACATTTGATATGTGGATGCCTCATAAGCCGATGGAGTCGATGTTTTCTAAGAAAGCAGTTATAGTATCCACGGCGGCCGGCGCGGGAACAAAATCCACAATTAAGGATGTTAAGGATTGCCTGTTTTATATGGGCGTTCCATATATCATTAAGTATGGAATAAATGTTCAGGCGATGAGCTTTACCGGTGTGTCTGAAAAGAAGAAGCAAAAGATAGATAAGGACACTTCGGCAATTGCAAGAAAACTTAGTAGTGATTCAAAGCCGCATGTAGGCATTGCTACAAAATTTATGTTCCTTATGATGCGCATTTCTAATCTTAAAGGGCTTAATTCTTCCGTGTCAGAAACTGAGTACTGGAGAGAAAAAGGATGGCTTGACAAGAACAGGCCTTGGAAATAATCAGGAACAAATAAACTATGAAAAAAGTAAAAATAATTTATAACTGCATCAAAATACAGTTTCAGCTTGGCCTTACCGAATATTTAGGTATTGTCCAGGCTGTTTCTCTTATATGGTAGGTTAGTACAAGTTTATAAATTCTATTATCCTTAGACAGCGTGACATTATAATTTATGCAGTTCAAGGCTCCGTTTTTGGTCCAGAAATTCTCTACTTTATATTTATCACCATTAATCCGGACATACAGGGGCTTTACGCGGCCTTGCGTATCGTATGAAGCTATTACGGGGACGAGTTCAACAGGATCGCCGCCATAACTTTCAATAGGGAAAACGTAACTCATATCGGCATCCTCTTAATTCATATATCATATAATAGACGAACAAGTGTTCGAAGTCAAGGATTTCACAAATTTAACACAATTTATTTGTAATATCTCCCTTTAGTTGTATTATTTAGTCCGCAGGGTTATAAGGGGAAATATATTTATGAGTACACTATTAACAGTTATTGCAACATTTTTTGCAGGAATGGGAGCAGGTCTTGGCACGGGTTTTGCAGGGCTTTCAGCCGCGGCAGTAATAAGTCCGGTTCTGATTACATTTCTTGGAATGGATCCGTATATGGCGGTCGGAATTGCACTTGCATCCGACGTACTTGCAAGCGCAGTTTCGGCATATACATATCATAAGAATAAAAATCTCGATATTAAAAACGGCCTTATTATGATGATAAGTGTGCTTATATTTACATTTGTCGGAAGCTATGTAGCGAGCCTTTTACCGTCAGCTACAATGGGCAATTTTTCAGTATTTATGACATTTTTACTTGGTATTAAATTCATTGTCCGACCTGTTATGACTACAAAAGAGGCAATGGCATCAGTATCAGCACACAAACGTATAATCCAGTCGATTATATGTGGTATCGTAATAGGATTTATCTGCGGATTTGTCGGTGCCGGCGGCGGGATGATGATGCTGCTTATGCTCACAAGCGTGCTTGGATATGAACTTAAAACCGCTGTTGGAACAAGCGTTTTTATCATGGCATTTACGGCATTCACAGGCTCCTTATCGCATTTTATTATTGGCGGGAAGACAGATGTATTTGTATTGATTTTATGTGTTATTTTCACGCTTATATGGGCGCGTATAGCGGCTGTTTTTGCCAATAAGGCAGATCCAAAAACACTGAACAGAGCTACGGGAGTAGTGCTTGTAATACTTGGAATCGCCGTAATGGGCTTCAGATTCTTCGCATAAATTCAATCTGATCGGAAATAGGCAGAATAATAGAATAGTGTTCACAGGGATTTCATAATTTTTAGATAATTACAACACAATTAAGATTTATATTATAAAACATAGAGGCCACCTGTACTGTATATACGTGACATCCCTCTAATGGTACAGACTGGCATCGACAAAACATTACAGTCGTAAGACTGATTATATACTGACGGCGGCTTAAAAGCCGCCGTTATTTATTCAATAAATTAATTATTCATTTTGTGCATGGCAAGACACTTTGCAATTATTTTTTCCGTTTCTCCGATGATTGCAAGGCCAAAGGAAATTCCGGTTGTGTAAAGCGCGAGGAGTGCGAAGTTGCTTGCAAATCCGCTCCAGTCTGATGAAATCATCGAAAGCGCCATGTTGTAAAGGTTGCCTCCGGGGATGAGCGGAACGCACGCCGGGATGAACATAATTGTTGTCGGAACCTTGGCAATGTGAGAAAAAACACTGCCGTATATGCCGATTATGATTGCAGAAACAAGGGTCGAAACAAATATCATATCAGTGCGATTAAACATAAAAAGATAACTTGCCCAGCATATCAGTCCACCGATGGACGGAATAATTATGTGTTTTTTTCGCATATTAAACGACATACAGAATCCAAGAGTTCCAATGCCTGCAAATACAACCTGAAGCAATGACTTTAGAGGCTCGCCAAGCGGTGTAGCATCAGTAAGCGGCGCCCTGGTAATGAGGAGCGCAAGCATGAATCCGACCGCAATTGAGAAAGCCTGCAATAGCGAATCCATTAGCTTTTCAAGGCTTGAAACAATGTCACCGCTAAATATGTATCGGATTGAATTTGTAATCGCAATTCCCGGAATAAGTACCATTATGTCACCGATTAATATCTGATTGACATGCAGATTCGGAATGAAAAAGCTGACAACTGATACGACAACTCCCGTCGCGAATGAAACGACAATATTGAAGAATAATTCTGCGCTGAAATATTTCCTCACATACTGCTGCATCAGTCCGATTACGCATACACCTATCGCAGCTGCAAATGCGTCTACGAGGTTACCGCCAAAGAAAATCGCAAACGATGTAGCCGCAATGAACTGTCCAAGGTATACGACGTATTTTACAGGCTTTTCGTTAGTTATTGATAAAACCTTCTCTTTAAGAAGGCTGACCGGAATCGGTTCACTCGAGCAGTCGCGACACAGTTGATTTAAGTCCTCCATCTTTAGACAGTCAATTTTGCCTCTGTTCTTAATACGCCTTATTTGTGTAATTGAATATTCATCAGAAAATTCTGCGGTAAGAACTATACTTGAAGTGATTGCATAAACGCTTACATGTATCGCACCATATGCCTTACCGAGTCTGTGAAGGCTGTCTTCGATTCTCGAAATTTCGCCGCCTGATTGATACATTGCTTCGCCGATATTTAATAGCTGCCTCACAAGAAGGTCAGCATCCTTTTTGTTGTTAATTTGTATTCTTTCTTCCATATTCTGCACCTGAGTGAAAAACGCCGATATGGCATTTTTCACTTCCTTCCTAAAAACACAATAAAAGAAATTCACACAGATACATTATAACGCAACTTACAATGAAAATTACTGAATATCTGCAAAAAGGCCTGCAAGCGATACATTTTACGGGTTGTTTACAAAGTAAACGATGCACTTTTACAAAATCACGATAATATGATATATAAAAATTGTAGTAGGAGAGAGGGCAATATGAATTTTTTTGAAATAAGAGAAAACGAAGAAATCAACGCATTAATTGAAAAGGGAAACGCGAATCTTGGAATGTTAGGATATACTGACCATTCGAGGGCACATGCAATGGTTGTTGCCGAAAACGCAGCAAATGTATTGCAAACGCTTGGGTATTCAGAGAAAGAGATATGTCTTGCAAAAATTGCCGGTTACATGCATGATATAGGTAATGCAATCAATAGAAAAAATCACGCAGAGTACGGAGCACTGCTCGCAAATGATATATTAAAGCAGTTGCAAATTGATTTAGAGGACAGACTTACAATTGTATCCGCAATTGCCAATCATGATGAATCAACAGGCGGTGCAATGGATACGGTTTCGGCAGCATTAATTATTGCCGATAAGACAGATGTCAGAAGAAACAGAGTAAGGGAGAAGCCGAAAGCAAGCTTTGATGTTCACGACAGAGTTAACTTCGCGGTAACAAAATCCGAACTCAATATTGATGCAAATAAAAAGCAGATTACTTTGAACCTTGATGTCGATGAGAAAATATGTACCATGTATGAATATTTTGATATTTTTCTTGGACGTATGATGATGTGCAGGAGAGCATCGGAGTTACTCGGAGTTACGTTTAAGCTTTACGTGAATGGAAGCAAGGTTTTGTAAAATTAAGGACAGGAAATGATTAGAGAAGAAGCGTACATATTAACAAAGGAATTTATTGAAAAGTCAGGAATGAAGGAAGGAGAACTCATGGTTGTGGGATGTTCGACCAGTGAAGTAATCGGAAGTTCAATAGGCAAGGATTCAAATCCTGACGTTGCAAAGGAAATTTTTGAAGGAATTTATGAAGCTGCTTGTGAAAGCAGAATTTATATTGCAGCACAGTGCTGCGAACACTTAAACAGAGCACTCATTATTGAGAAGGAGGTTGCTTTATTACGTGGATATGATATGGTTAATGTAGTGCCAAAGCCAAAGGCCGGCGGCTCATTCGCAACAATGGCATACAAGTATATGAAGGAACCTGTTGCAGTTGAACACATTAAGGCCGAAGGCGGAATTGATATAGGTGATACGCTTATTGGAATGCATTTAAGAGATGTGGCGGTTCCGGTAAGACTTTCGGTTGATAAGCTTTCAGAAGCGCATGTTGTTACGGCAAGAACAAGGCTTAAGTATATCGGAGGACCACGAGCAGAGTATAATGATGATGTTAAGCGATGACGTAATTAAGAGCACCAAATGGTGCACGCTCAAGGGCGATTTTGCCATATCGCTGACAAAGAAGCGCTCATAAATAAGAGATACCGCAACATTATTTAACATAGGATGTGTATTTTTGTTAACTCCACTTGGTAGAAAAGTGGAGTTTTTCTTTCTATAATTGTGTTAAAATTAATGGCAAAGGTGGTAATAATATGAGAAAAACTTACTTAGACAACATCCGTTTTATTACAGTGGCAATCGTAGTTTTATACCATGTAATATACATTTTCAACGGAATAACAGAATTCGGAATTATCGGACCATTCAGCGACAATCAGCCACAGGACATTTTTATGTATATCGTATATCCGTGGTTCATGCTCCTTTTATTTGTGGTATCCGGCATCTCGGCAAGGTACGAGCTTGACAAGCTTAGTGAAAAAGAATTCATAAGGAAGAGAACACGAAAGCTTCTCGTTCCGGCAACAATCGGACTATTAGTATTTGGCTGGATTACAGGCTATTACAACATCTTAATCGGTGGCGGACTTGACTCAGTGTTAGCATTGCCGTTTCCTGTAAGACACGTGATAATGAGTGTAAGCGGTACCGGAGTTCTGTGGTTTATTCAGCTCCTCTGGCTTTACAGCCTTCTCCTTGTCCTTGTGCGTAAGCTTGAGAAGGATAAGCTCTTTAACTTATGCAAAAATGCCGGCGTAGCAGTATCAATCGCCCTTACAGCCGTTATATTTATTTCCGCGCAAATTTTTAACATGCCGATGATTAGCGTCTACAGATTCGGAATTTATGGTGCAGGCTTTTTTATAGGATATTTCGTTTATTCTCATGATGAAGTTATGGATAAGAACGAAAAAGGATGGCCAGTCTACAGCGTAGCAGCCCTTGTTTCATGCATTGCGTTTGCCAAGATTTATTACGGTGAATCATATGTTGAATTAAGTGTTCTGAAATCTCCTGTATGTAATATTTTTGCATGGTTTACAGTACTTGCTATACTCACCGTAATGAAGAAGTGGGGAAACTTTGAAAATGGATTCACTAAGTTCATGATTAAAGAGTCTTGGGGTCTTTATATATTCCATTACACGACTCTTGCGATGACTGCATATTACCTTAGAACATATGCGGGCAATATGCCACCTGTAGTAATATATATCCTTGTTGCAATAAGTGCATTCCTCGGAGCATTTATTCTTAACAACATTATCAGCAGAATTCCTGTTATCAGATGGTGTGTATTAGGTATAAAAAAAGAAAAAAACAACAAGAGGTAACGTAAAAATGGGTTTTTCAGATAACTTAAGCGAACTTAGGAAGCTTCGCGGATTTTCTCAGGAAGAGCTTGCGAATATGATAGGTGTCTCAAGGCAGACACTTTCAAAATACGAGACCGGAGAATCTCTTCCCGATATTGAAAAATGCAGACTTTTAGCTGACACTTTCGAGGTGACGATTGATGATCTGATAATGTACGACAAATCACGCGACAACATTGGACTTGCCGTGCCACCGAAGGGAAAGCATGTTTTTGGAATGGTCAAGGTCGGAGATAAAGGACAGATTGTCATTCCTGCTAAAGCAAGGAAAATATTTGATATCAATCCGGGAGATAGTCTTATCGTACTTGGGGATGAATCGCAGGGGATTGCAATAATAAAAGAAAAAGGGTTGATTGACCTCTTGCACAACATAGAAAATGCAACAAAATAACACAAAATTCAGCATTTTTCTGAATATTTTTGTTGATAATTTGCCGTCAATATGTGACACTATACATGGTGTTAAGTAAATACTAAAGGTCGCATATTTTACATGTAAAGTGTGGTAAAATGTATTTTATATCCGTATCGTCAAATCAGTGGCGAAATTTCGGAAAACACTTTCGGAGGATAAATAATAATGTCGGAAATTTCAATAGGAGAGACAAGTCTTTCACAGATTGTCGAAAGTATAATTACAGGTGTTGCAATCTTTGCGATAGATGAAAACAGAAGGCTCATTCCGGTGTACATGAATGAAGGGTTATACCGCATGCTTTCTTATTCACATAAGGATCTTGAGAGAATGCTTGTTGATATCAGACGAAGCATTATTCCCGATGATCTTCCACAGTTTGAAGAAGGACTTGATGAAATATTAAGTGACAATGGCGCTGTTGACTATGAGTTCAGAACAGTAACGGGAGACGGTAACATCAGATGGATACACATTAGAGCCAATCTGTATGGTAAGGTTGACGGATATCCGCTTGTTGCAGGTGTAATACTTGACTGCACAGAGAGAAAGCGAATTGAAGAAGAACTTGCTTTACAGAACGAGAGACTTAATATTTTAAGTGAGTCAGTAAAGGAACATTTTGTAGATCTTAACTTAAGAACAGACGTATTAAATATAAGACTCGGAAATAAAATATTTAATAACGGAGAAATAATCTTAAAGGATTTCTTAGCAAAAAAGGAGCTCCCAAGTGTTCATAATGAAGATATCGAGAAAGTATTTTCAGTAATCGAATCGGCAAGCAAGAGAAATCTTAACGATTCATTTGACTTTAGAAGCAACTATTTTGAAGGAGATGAACAGTATCATTGGTACAGAGCCACAATCTCAAGTGTCAGAGGTGTTGACGGATATGTCTCAAGAATTGTCGGAAGAATATCAAATATTGATGAAGCTAAAAAGCGTGAACTTGAACTTCAAAGAAGAGCTGACAAGGATGCGCTTACGGGACTTTTCAATAAAGGCACTGCAATGGAACTTGTAAAGGAAGCAATGCTTACAAACTCTGATGAGGGCAAGCTTGCCGCAATGATTATGATTGACCTTGATCACTTTAAGGACGTTAATGACACATTCGGACATGCGGCAGGAGATAAGCTTTTAGAAGACGTAGGCAAAGTACTTAATGACTCATTTAAAGGCCGTGATATTGTCGGTAGAATGGGCGGAGACGAGTTCATGATTTTCATGACGGATATTAAGAGTGAAAATGATGCCGTTTCAATATCTGCAAGACTTAATAAAATGCTTACAAAGAGAATTGTAAAAACTCAGGGGGAGGTTACAATCTCTGCAAGTATCGGTATCGCAATATGCGATTCAGATATGACTGATTACGAAGCACTTTTCAAGAGAGCCGACAAAGCATTATATACAACAAAAGAAAACGGACGAAATGGAAATACGCTCTATAAAGAGTAGATTAAATAATAAAGACAAATTAAACACTTTGTAGTAAAATGATAGGGTAATCATTGTTAACCTGAAATACAGAGTTACAATAATTTGGAGAAGGAAGAATCGTGCCAGTATTAAACAAAACATTATTTGAAAGTTTAGCAGCTTATGTGGATGTTGTATGGGAGATACATTTATCAGATGAAACAGTTAATGTATTGTGTGATAAGCTTATACCTGCCCTTAACAACAGGCAGCTGTCACTTGACGAAATTGCAAATCATGCAATAGAGAGAGCACATCCTAAATTCAGAGAAGATACGCAGCGTTTCTTTACTTTTGAAAGGCTGACTAACATTAAAGAAGTAATTAATTTTGAGACCAGGGTGCTTATAGATGGAACATATCATACCTTTAAGTGCAATGCGTCTCCTGTGATTAACGAATACGGTGATGTTGATACCGTATATGTTACTATGCAGGATATTCAGGAGTTGCTTGACAGGGAAAAGACAAGCGCAGGCATTCAGATAGAACTCGACAGATATCTCACATCAGTTCCGTGCGGAATTCTCCAGTACACAGTTAATTCTCATAAGCTTGTATATGTTAACGATACTGCGTTAGCAATGCTTGGATATTCTTCGATGGAAGAAATGCAGGAAGACGGCTTTGACGGTGTCGTTAAGACTGTATATGCAGAAGACTCCGAAATGATTAAGGAGAAAATCAAAACAATTACAAGCGAAGGGGAAACAATAGAGTGTGAATACAGAGTAAAGCACAAAAATGGCAAGAAGGTTATATGCACCGGCAGAGTAAGACTTATTGACAGAGGTGAAGAGGAACCTGTAATTCAGAGAAGTATGATTGACATAACACCACTGAGAAGGACGGCCGAAACATATAATCATGTTTCTGAGACTCTTTCAATATGCAATATTGGTCTTTGGGCAATTATTCTTGATAATGGTGCACCTAAGTTCCATGTTAATGATATTGCTGCAAGACTTATTGGGGTTTCTCTCAATACAGCACCCGAAAAAATTTATAATTCATGGTTTGACAGACTTTCAGATGATGCCGTACAGATAGTAAGCGATGCCGTTGACGCGATGCGAAGTGGCAAGCCAATGGAGATTACATACACATACAAGCACCCGACAAGAGGCAACATTGTCGTCAGATGCGGAGGATATTTGGATACTTCATATCAAGGGGAAGGTCTATGTCTTCGCGGATATCATCAGGATATTTCAGATTACAACAAAATGCTTCTTGACCAGATATTTGTAAGTAATGCGGCTTCAAAATACTTTAAAAGTGTAATAAGCGTTGATTTAAGTAGTGGTACTTTTAAGATTTTATCAAGTTCAATCAGTGAGCTTGACACATTAGCAGACAAAGAAAGACCAATGCAGGCATTATTTGAAATGCTCAGTATGCATGCTGATAAAGACTGTGAGAATGAAATAAAGCTCATTACAGATACACAGAACATTAAGGAACAGCTTAAGAAAGGCAGTACATACTCAGTGCCATTAAGTATATGTAAGGTTCAATACACATATACATATGTTCCTGTAAGCTTTGATAAAGACGGCAAGCTTGAAAGATGTGTATTACTTGTTGAGGGATAGTTATGAATAAATACGACAGATACATAAAACATTTTCTGTTTTTACTCTACACGGTAGCAGCTTTGTTTACCGGCTTTTTTAGTGTAAAGACACATTGGCCGGGATTTGACATGATATCCAAGACAGCCATATGTTCATCTATCTTCGTTATATTTTTCTTTTTATATCTTAATGAAAAAGGCGACGCAGACGTTAGGGCAATGTTTTATGGCTGGTTCTTTCTTGCCTTGGCTATTTATTACAGTATATACACATCAAATGAGTTTTTTAACGGAGTACTGATTCTTGTCAGCGCCTCGGTGGCGCTTACGGGAAGCTATAAGGCTCTTTCAAGCATTGCTAATGCGATAACTATTATTAAAGTATTCCAGGTATTTTTCACCAGAGGCCATATCGGAATACATGAAGACAGAATATTTGAGCTGTTCATTGTAGTTTTTGCGGAAATGGCAATACTGCTTGCAGTAAAAAAGTCCAATTCGATGGTTAAGTTTATTTCCCTTAAGGCACAGAGTAATCAGGAACTTCTTAAGGTCGTTGAAATTAAGCGTAAGGAAGCAAAGAGTGCAGGAAAGGCAAAAACAGATTTCCTTGCAAATATGTCGCATGAAATCCGTACACCTATGAATGCAATTTGCGGTATGTCCGATCTGCTTTTGCAGACTAAGCTTACAGATGAGCAGCTTGACTATGTATCTACAATCAAGCTTTCATCAGATAACCTGTTAAGTATCATTAATGATATTCTTGATTTTTCAAAAATCGAAGCAGGTAAGATGGAACTTGTTCCGCAGAGCTATAACCTGCTTTCGCCACTTTATTCACTCCAGAATACAATTGATGTAAGAATCGGTGAAAGACCTCTTGATTTTAAGATTAGTATTAAGAGAGATATGCCGACTCAGCTTTATGGCGATGAAGTAAGAGTGCAGCAGGTAATACTTAATCTGCTTACCAATGCGGTTAAATATTCAAATCAGGGACATATTGAACTTATCGTTGATTATGAAAAGATTGCAGATGATGAGATCATGCTTAAGATAACTGTTAAGGACCAGGGTATCGGAATAAAGAAGGAAGATATGCCTAAGCTTTTTGAAGCGTTCTCACAGGTTGACATGGAGAGAAATCATCGTATAGAAGGTACCGGAATCGGACTTACAATCACAGAGAGACTTGTAAGGAGTATGGGTGGTTCGATTACCCTTGAGAGTGAATACGGAGTAGGTACAACGTTTTATGTATCAATGCGTCAGAAGGTTGAAGACTTTAACTCTGTAATTGACACTGAGAGTACAGATGACTTTGTGGTTATTTCACATAGTAACATTCTTAAAGGCTTTGTATCCGGTAAGAAAAAGATTGCAAAGTTTGTTGCGCCTGATGCAAATGTTCTTGTTGTTGATGATAACGAAGCTAATCTTAAGGTTGCAAAGGGACTTATGGGTCAGTACAAACTTAATGTCAGAACGTGTACAAGTGGTAAGGCAGCACTTGATATTCTTGAAAATGACAAGAGCTTTGATATTTTGTTCATTGACCATATGATGCCTGAAATGGATGGTGTTGAGCTTACTAAGATTTTAAGATCTTCTAATGATGATTACCTTAAATATGTACCTATTATCGCGCTTACCGCAAATGCTATTAAGGGTGTAAGCGAGATGTTTTTGGCTAACGGATTTACAGAATACTTATCAAAGCCAATCGATACGGAGCGACTTGGCGAAGTACTTAATAAATGGATTCCTGAAAATAAGAAAGAAGAAGCAATGGAAGAAGAGGAGTCTGTTGCCGATAATAATGAAGCAGTAGATGATGATGAAGAAAATCTTCGCAATATGTTAAGGCGGATTGAAAACGTTGATTATGACAAGGCAATGACGCTTTGCGGTAAAAGCGAGGATATTTTGTTAAGCGTTATTGAAGTATATGTCAAGTCATATTCGCAGATTAAAGAGAGAATTGACTCAACATATGCTAAAGAGGATCTTAAGAATTATGCAATAGAGGTTCATGGTGTTAAGAGTTCTTCAAGAAGTATCGGTAACGATGCATTAGGGGAAATGGCTTACAGGCTTGAAATAGAGGCTAAAGACGGAAACATTGCATACGTTAAGGAAAATCATAGCGAATTTGTCATGAAATACGAGCAGTTTGTAGGAAAACTAAAGGAAATCGTTGATAAGCTTAAGACTGAAGAGAAGATAGAAAAGGTTAAATTCTCAAAAGAAGAAATGCTTTCAATGATAAATGAGTGTATCAGCTTATATGACGAATTTGAGACAACAAAGGCAGAAGAGGTGCTTAAGAAGCTTCAGTGTGCTGAATGTGATGAGAACATTATGAACTTAATAAACGATGCAATTGACAGTGCAGAGCTTTTTGATTTCGATGAAGTTACTAAAATTCTTACAAATATTAAAGAGAGTTTAGGAGAATAGCGTGAAACATATATTTATTATTAATCCGGCAGCCGGATTAACTGATAAAACAGAACATATCAGAAAAGAACTTTCAAAGCGTGAAGATATTGAAGCAATCGTTTTTAATACAGAAGAATCCGGCCATGAGACACAGATTATGAAGGAGATGCTTGACATATTTGATGACGAGCCGGTAAGAATCTGTATATGTGGTGGTTCGGGTACTTTATCCAATGCACTTGATGGAATATGTGTTGAGGAAATGGACCACGTTGAAATTGCTTTTTATCCTTGTGGACTTACTAACGATTATCTTAAGAATTTTAAAGATCAGGGAAAGCAGTTCGAAAATCTGAATGCAGTTCTTGATGCTAAGACAAGAAACGTCGATTTCATGAGATGTGTAATTGACGGAGATGATAACTACGTTAAAAACGAGCTGTTATTTGTCACGGTAGGTGTTGCGGCCAATATCGAGAGAATGTCAAGATTTTTTAAGTTTATCGGTGGAATAAGCCCTTCGATTATGTATGGCTTTTGTACAATGATTGCACTTCCGTTTTCTCCTACAGTTGACTATGAAGTGTATATTGACGGAGTCGATTACAGTCGTGACTATAAGCTTATTTATATCGGAAACAGTGTATGTATGGGCGGTGGATTTATTCCTATCAAAAAGGGAATTGACTGTAGAGACGGGTACATTAATGTTTTATTAGTCAAGAGAATCCCTTTCCTTCAGTCATTGGCTTTCCTTTCGGATTTTATGCACGGTGAGCTTGTTGACAAACGTAAGGACCAGGTTGATTTCGTAACATGTAAGGAAATCTTCATTAAGCGAAAAGATAATAAAATCATGAATATCAATGCAGACGGTGAGATTAATTCCGACCATTCATGGAATATAAAGGTAGTTAACGGAAGGATGCAGTTTGCGGTTCCGGATGGCGCAACGTTCCTTGATGACTGTGATGAACTTTGTAAATGTATTGGGGAATCACATAAAACATTAAAAGAGTGTAAAAAAGCAAGAAAAGAAGCAAAGAAAAAGAAAAATAAAAAGAAATAATATAATTACATTTTGCGGAGAAAGTAATGGATAAGAAAGTTATTATGATAGTCGATGACACTCCAAGTAATCTTCAGTATGCAAGAGAAGTGCTCGAAGAAAAGTACAAGGTAATTCCGGTTAAGTCGGGAGAGGCTGCAATTGCCGTACTTAACAAGGTACGCCCGGATTTAGTACTTCTTGACATCGAAATGCCTGATATGGATGGGTTCGAGACTATAAGAAAGATTAAAAGCAACAGCGTGTATGAACAGATACCTGTTATTTTCTTAACTTCGCATTCGGATAAGGACAATGAAATAAGAGGCTTTAATGAAGGAGCTGTAGACTTTATCATGAAGCCGTTTGTACCTGAAATAATGCTTGTAAGAATTGAAGCACAGCTTGAGTATGCATCACTTCTTCATGAATTTGAAAGGGAAGTTGAAAGAAAGACAAAGGAAAATACAGAGCTTACTTTCCAGGCAATCAATGCCATTGCCAAAACAGTTGATGCTAAAGATTCTTATACAAGACAGCACAGTACAAGAGTTGCCAAGTTTTCAAGAGAAATAGCAAAAAGAAGCGGTCTTTTTTCACAAGAGCAGATAGAGATAATATACAGAACAGCGCTCCTTCATGATATAGGTAAGATCGGAATCAGAGATGATATTCTTAATAAAAAGGCAAGACTTACCGATGAAGAATTTGAAATTATGAAAACACATACAACAATCGGAGCGCAGATCCTGGCTGATGTTACTTTGATTAAGGATGTTGATAAGGGCGCTAAATACCATCATGAAAGATATGATGGAAGGGGATATCCTCAGGGACTTTCGGGAGATGATATACCTATAGTTGCAAGAATAGTAGGCGTTGCCGATGCATATGATGCAATGACTTCTGACAGAGCGTACAGAAAGCATCTACCGGAAGATGTTGTAAGAGGAGAACTTATTAAGGGACGCGGCACGCAGTTTGATCCATTGTTTTGTGATATAATGCTTCAGATAATGGATGATGGATTGGAATTCCCTGATGAGGATGATTTGTCACTTGATATTGATTTGAATTAACAGGTAAGGTGATATTATGAAGTATTGCTTAAAATGCGGAACACTGCTTGAAGACTCACATGAGATATGTATAGGCTGCGGAAGTGATGTAACAAAGCCTGAATCATGGTCTTTGTATCCGCCGGAAATGGCAAAAAGAATAGAGATTGAGAATGAGGAGAAAAAGTCACAGAATAAGCTTATATTTGCGATGATAGCTGTGTTTGTTCTGCTTGTGGCAGCAGTCTCTGTATTTATTGTAATTAACATCAATAATAAGGGAAACAGGCAGACTGAAAAGCCGGTTAAGGAAGAGGCATTAGCAGAATCTGAAGCTTTAGCAGAAGCAACCGAAACAGCAGAAACGCCTGCTAAAGAAGAGGCTTCAGCTGATAATGAAATTGCACCGCTTAAGCTTGAAGATGCAAAAGAAGAGACGACTGAGTCAAATGAGAGCGAACCGGACCGCGAAATCAAAGATGCCAACGGTAAGTATTATAATGTCGGAATTGTAAGCGATGCTGTCGGTAATGAGATGTTTTCAACAATTTATCCTGAAGATTTTGTTGAGAAAAATTCGGGAATCAACTACGACGTTTACTCGTCAAGATATCCTGAAAGCCTTACATACATAGTTGGCAACGAAGACGGAAATGTTCAGTTTACGTTTATGTCGCCACAGCATTACTGGTACAGAAAGTCTGACTATAAAGGACAGACAAGAAGCAACGAAAGAGATGTTGAAGACTATATGCAGTTTTTGACATATTCGGGTGCGAAGGGCTATATTGACGCGATAATAAAGCAAAGCTATACAGATATTAAGGGATTTAAGTTGATTGATAAGGAAGAATTTGATCCTTTGGTTTCAACTAAAATTCAGGAAATATCAGATAATCACACTAAGGAACTGTTAGGTGATATAGGTGATTACGCAAAAATCGGAGAAGATACGGTATATGCCGCTATGCAGGCAGAATGCGAGGCATACATTTATCATTACCAGGCAACTTCAAGACAGAACAATACAATCTACATGGATTTCTACGTACCGGTAATTGCCAATACATTAGGATATGTATCTGAATTAAGTGTAGATAAAGGAGAAGTGACAGAGTGGCTTATTCCTTCGTTTTACGCCTTTGAAGCAGGTAACGAGGAATTGTATAATTTGTATTCCGATGCATTTAAGCATTTTATCTACAACTCGAAGCTTTCGGATGAATTCTTTTACATAAATCATACATATTCGGAAGAAATCGCAAAGGCTGTTAATGAAAAGAAAGAACCTGAAAGACTTTCGATAAATAAGCTTAAGGATATTCATTCTAAATTTAAGCCTGACAGTGAGATAAATGCCTTTGCAAAGGATGTTAAGTCATTTATTGATACAAAGCCTTCTACGTGTACATCGTTTTCCGGAGAAAAGCTTATTTATTCAACGACTGATTCTAAGGTCGCATTTTACGGAAAAGAAAAAAATAAGGTATTCATCTCCGATAGCGAAGATGAATACCCGGGTAATGATTATGTGGATTTACAATATCATGAAGGTTCGGCTTCGGAAGAAACCTCCTCTGACTCAGAAGCTTCTGCAGATGAGTAAGGAAGTATCTGCATAATTACCGACTCAATATGGGTTTTATCCATCTGATTGACTGTAAGCCTTATGTGCTCCTCTTTCAGTTCGACGGATTCGTTAACCTCAGGTATGTGATCGAGTTTCTCGATAATAAGACCGCCTATCGAATCATATTCCTCGGATGAAAGAGTAGTGCCTAAGGCATTATTTATGTCATCAAGCTTAAGTGTTCCGTCAAGAAGATATTCGTTTTCGCCGGTTTCCTTAATTAAGTCGTCTTCGTCCTCATCGTATTCATCTCTGATTTCACCGACGATTTCCTCTAACAGATCTTCAAGCGTTACAAGTCCGACTGTTGCACCGTATTCATCAAGTACAAAAATCATAGGGATTGTATTTTCTCTCATCTCCATAAGGAGGTCAGAAGTCTTCTTATATTCGAAAGTAAAGTTTGGCTCACGCATTATTGAACGTATGTTGAAGCCATCATAGTTCTGATAGAAGAGAAGATCCTTCATATTGAGGACTCCGACTATGTTATCAGGAGTTTCATCATATACAGGAATACGTGTATATTTCTTGTCAAAGAACACTTCCTTAAGTTCGTTAAATGTAGACTCAATACTTACTGAACACATTTCGACACGTGGAATCATAACATCCTTAGCACATGAGTCTCCAAAATCAACCACGTTGTCAATCATCTGACGTTCTTCTGTTTCAATTACACCGTCTTCATGTGAGGCTGCAACAATTGAACGAAGCTCGTACTCAGTCATTGCTTCTCTTGCTGCATCAGGATCAACGTTAAACAGTTTAAGAAATGCCCTTGAAAACTTGTCTACTATAAAAATAACAGGAGTTAGCAATTTAACAACAAGATAGAGAACCGATGCATATTTTAATGCAATTGTTTCACTTTTTACTGTTGCAATTGTTTTAGGGGTAATTTCTCCGACAATCAGAAGAATGAAAGTAAGAATACCGGTCGCAAGTGCAATGTAGGCACTACCAAGATATTTCATAGCTATAGTAGTAGTAAGTGCAGATGCTGACAGGTTAACTATATTGTTAAAAATTAAAATTGCGCTTAAGAGCTTTGATTTGTTGTCAAGAAGCTTAAGAGCTATTACGGCCTGCTTTTTGCCGTTCTCCGCTTCTTCCTTAAGACCTAATTCGTTAGCTGCCGTATATGCTGTCTCCGCAGATGAAAAGTATCCGGAAAGCAAAAGCAGTATTAGTAATGATAAGATTTGTATCGCTCCAGTGGGATCCAAGTAAGTTCACTCCTTTTTATAAAATATTACAATACTACGTAGTAAATTTTATCTGTAAATGCTAACAAAGTCAAGATAATGTGAATATGGTAGACATAACATAAAGCCCCAAAATACGCTATAAATAACATATGTATTGATAAAAATACATAGAATCTTTACATAGTTTGTGTTATTATATCGTGGAGAATATTTTAATGTGGAAAGGAAATAAAAGTGAATAAGACTCTAGGTACGGGGAGTATAGATAGAAGTGCCAGAGTACGCAGAATAAAAAGGGTAATAATAGCACTGATTGTGATTGCAATTCTTTTTCCGTCTGTATTATGCATTATTCTGTTTGCAAAGCTTAATAAGCTTGAAAAGCAGATAACAGAGCTCTCATATGCTAAGGAGCGTGTTAATGTCATAACGGAATCGACTAAGCTCTATGAGCCTAAGAAGTCTAATCCGCTTCCTACAGGAACAGACAGTGAGACAATCAGTATTGAGAAAATTGAAAAAGAGAATACAGAGAGTATAGAGGTTGTTGATGAAACAGCAACAGAGCCTGAAATTGATACGTTATACAGTTTGGATGAGGCGTCCGAATCACCTGATGAGAAAACGAATGCACCTACTGAAAATGAAGAGATAGCACTTAAGAGAGTATATCTTACATTTGATGACGGGCCAAGCTCCAATACCTCAAAGATTCTTGACATATTAAAAGAGAAGAACGTTAAAGCAACGTTTTTCGTAGTAGGAAGGCTTTCAGATACTACTACTCCTATGTATAAGAGAATAGTAGATGAAGGACATTCAATCGGAATGCATTCCTACACACATAAATACGATGAAATATATAAGGATACGGATTCCTTTATATATGATGTAGAGAAGATTCAGCTCCTGATTTATGAACAGACAGGAATTATGAGTAAGCTTTACAGATTCCCGGGCGGAAGCTCGAATACTGTTTCAAGGACAGATATTAATGTGCTTGCCGAAGAATTAAATAAACGGGATATTAAATATTTCGACTGGAATGTTGTAAGCGGAGATGCTTCGTCCACTTACGGACTTCCAAAAGAAGAAATAGTCAGAAGATGCACTCAGGGGGCATTAGCATATGAAAATGCGGTAATTTTAATGCATGACCTTCCTGAAAAGGCTACTACGGTTGAAGCTCTTCCTGACATCATTGATTATTTTCAGAGTATCGGAGTTGAAATACTTCCACTCGATGAGAATTCAGAGCAGATTCATCATACAAGTGAACTGACAGAGTAACTATAGTTAATATACGGAGGTTTGAAATGAGTTTTTTCAAAGATTTTAAAGAGGATTTATCACAGGCAGTTAACGAGCTTATGCCGGAAGACAACATAGCAGCTACTCCTGAAGAGGAAGCGAATGTAGTAGAAGAACCGGATACAGGTTTTAATCCTGATGAGCTTGCTGATATGCTTAAAAATATCGATGAGGTTAAGACGGAAGTAGACACTCCTAAGGCAGAGGAAATTATTAAGACAGAGCCGGCTCCTGTATTTGAGCAGGCACAGGTCTCACCACAGGTTAGCGAGAGCGTTTCAACTGTTGAACCGGTATTTGCTCCGGAACCTTCAGTACCTGAAGAACAGAAAGTTACAGCAGCTCCGATTTTTGGTGAACCTGAAGTAATTAAGGAAGCTCCTATTAATACAGTTAAGAATATCAAGGCTATGGAAGTAGGTGTTGTAATCAAGGGAATGAATGTTACAGGTGATATTACATCTGAAGGTTCGCTTGATGTACAGGGTATTGTTAACGGTAATATCTCAATTGAAGGCAGACTTGAAGTTACTGGAGAAATTACAGGTAACTCAACAGCTGAAGAAGTATTTGCAGACGGTGCCAAGATTGTCGGAAGCATTAAGTGTAACGGTTCTGTTAAAGTAGGACCAAGTACAGTAGTAAGAGGCAACATCACAGCTACAGCTGCTGTTATCGCAGGCGCTGTTAAGGGTGATATTGATGTACAGGGACCTGTTATCCTTGATGCAACAGCAATTATAATGGGTAACATTAAGTCTAAGTCAATCCAGATTAACAACGGTGCTACAATCGAAGGTCTTTGTTCACAGTGCTATGGTGATATCTCACCTAAGAGCTTCTTTGGTGATGACAAGGCTGAAAAGCCGGTTAGTAAGGCTAAGACTACCAAATAATAATTCATTTAGGAGATATCTTTATGAAACGTGTATTACTTAAGCTTAGCGGTGAAGCACTTGCAGGAGAGAAGAAGACCGGATTTGATGAAGAGACTGTCAGAGGTGTTGCACTTCAGGTAAAAAAAATTGTTGAACTTGGAACTGAAGTAGGAATTGTCATTGGCGGTGGCAATTTCTGGAGAGGCAGAAGCTCTGAGAATATCGATCGTACTAAGGCAGACCAGATTGGAATGCTTGCAACGGTTATGAACTGTATTTACGTATCTGAAATATTCAGATCTGTAGGAATGAAGACTAATATTCTTACTCCTTTCGAGTGCGGTTCATTTACAAAGCTTTTTTCAAAAGACAGAGCCAATAAGTATTTTGAAAAGGGAATGGTAGTATTCTTTGCAGGCGGAACGGGTCATCCTTACTTTTCAACCGATACAGGCGTTTTGTTAAGGGCGATTGAAGTTGATGCGGATGCAATTTTGCTTGCCAAGGCAATTGACGGAGTATATTCGGCAGATCCTAAGATTGATAAGAATGCTGTTAAATACGACGAAATCTCCATTGAGGAGGTAATAGACAAGAAGCTACAGGTAGTTGATCTGACAGCGTCGATTCTTGCAATGGAAAACAAAATGCCGATGTATGTATTCTCGCTAAATGAAGAGAACAGCATTGTGAATACTATCAACGGTAAATTCAACGGAACTAAGGTTACAGTATAATACATTAATACAGGAGAACGGTATGAAAGAACAGATTAAAGAATATAACGATAAAATGCAGAAGACTATTGACCACTTAGAGTCAGAGTTTGCCACAATAAGAGCAGGAAGAGCTAACCCACATGTTCTTGACAGAATTAAGGTTGATTATTACGGAACACCTACACCTGTTCAGCAGGTTGGCAACATCTCGATTCCTGAGCCTAGAATTATCGTTATTCAGCCTTGGGAAAAGTCACTTCTTAAGGAAATCGAGAAGGCAATCCAGATGTCTGATATCGGAATCAATCCTACTAACGACGGACAGGTAATAAGACTTGTATTCCCTGAGCTTACAGAAGAGAGACGTAAGGAACTCGTTAAGGATGTTAAGAAGAAGGGTGAAGCCGATAAGGTTGCAATTAGAAATATCAGAAGAGACGGAAATGATGCTTTCAAGAAGCTTGCAAAGAGTGAAGACATTTCAGAGGATGAAATCAAACAGCTCGAGGATGAACTGCAGAAATTAACTGATAAGTTTATTAAGACAGTAGACGATATGGTTGATGCAAAGTCAAAGGACATTTTAACAGTATAAAATTTTACGTCATCCGAGAAATCGGGTGACGTTTGTTTATTGAGAGAAGAGACTATGAATATTCCAAAACATGTTGCAATAATTCTTGACGGAAACGGAAGATGGGCTAAGGCAAAAGGAATGCCTAGAAACCTTGGTCACAAGCAGGGTGCGAAAAACGTTGAAATCATTTGTGAAGAAGCGTATAAAATGGGTATTGAATATCTTACGGTATATGCTTTTTCGACAGAGAACTGGGAAAGACCTAAGGATGAGGTTGATGCACTTATGTCCCTGCTTCGTAATTATTTAAAGACATGTATTAAGACAGCCGACAAAAATAATATGCGTGTGCGCATAATCGGTGATGTTTCCCGTCTTGATGATGATTTGATTAAATCGATTGCAGAACTTGAAGAGCATACTAAAGTCAATACAGGACTTAAATTCAACATTGCGCTTAACTATGGAAGCCAGGATGAAATGTTAAGAGCAATGAATAAAATATTTAAAGATATGGAAACAGGCGTTATCGAAAAGGGACCTGTTACTAAGGAACTATTTGAGAGCTACCTTGATACAAAGGGAATTCCTGATCCGGATCTTCTGATAAGAACGTCCGGAGAGCAGAGATTATCTAATTTCCTTTTGTGGCAGCTTGCATATTCCGAATTTTATTTTGCAAATGTACACTGGCCTGATTTTACTAAGGAAGAGCTTACAAAGGCAATTGAAAGCTTTAACTTAAGGAAGAGAAGATTTGGTAAAGTAGATGAAGAATAAAGATTTTGTTACAAGAGTCATAAGCTCGGTCATTTTAGTTGCAATTCTGCTTTTAGCAGGACTTGTTGGAGGCTTTGCAATACTGATTTTTTGTGTTGTAGTTGCTTTTGTTGGAATGAAAGAACTATATATGGCAGTAGGCTTATATGACAAAAACGCTAAAGATAAAAAGGATAATATGCTTGCTATTGCAGGAATGGTAATGTGCATTATTTATTTTTTGATGTCAGGAACGTTTGCACCGCTTATTTCTGCAAGGGCTTTTGCAATGAAAAATGCATTTCCCGATTCATTGTCCGGTTATGTTGAAATCACGGATATGATAGGTCTTGTTAATACATTAAGCTATCTGTCGGCATCGGCGTTATATGTATTTGCGGTTATTACTGTGATGGCGTTAATTTATGTGTTTACATTTAAACGCTTTGATTTTAAGCAGGTATCATATGCAATAGTCGGGGCACTTTATACACCGTTATTTGTAACATCAATTTTCCTAATCAGATGTCTTAACGGCGGAAAGTACCTTTTCTGGCTTATATTTATAAGCTCATGGATTTGTGATACATGTGCATATCTTGTCGGTTGCAACTTTGGAAAGCATAAAATGGCACCTGTACTGTCACCTAAAAAGTCAGTTGAAGGTGCAATCGGTGGTGTAGTCGGTTCAGTTATTGTAGCCTTTATATTCGGATATTTTGTTCAGCATAAGCTTTTTTCAGGTAATAATTATGCAACAGAGTATATGATAATCTGCCTTGTTGGTGCCTGCTTTTCACAGGTCGGAGATTTATTCGCATCTGCAATTAAGCGTAACAACGACATTAAGGATTATGGCAATTTAATACCGGGACACGGCGGAATACTTGACAGATTTGACAGTGTAATATTTGTTGCACCTATCGTTTACGTGCTTTCGCTTATTATACTTTGATTAGGAGATACAATGAAAAATATAGCAGTTCTTGGCTCGACAGGTTCAATAGGAACACAGACACTTGATATTGTGAGAAATAATACTGACGAGCTTAAAATTAAAGTGCTTGCTGCAGGCTCTAACGTTGAATTAATAGAAAAACAGATACGTGAGTTTAAGCCTGAAATTGCGGTTTTATACAATGCAGATAAGGCAAATGAGCTTAAGATAAAAATAGCAGACACCGGTGTAAAAGTTCTATCGGGTATGGATGGAATGATTGAAGCGGCTACATTTGACGATGTGGACACAGTTGTGACATCAATGGTTGGTATGATAGGAATCAAGCCGACAATTGCAGCAATTAAGGCAGGAAAAAACATTGCCCTTGCGAACAAAGAAACACTTGTAACAGCAGGACATATAATAATGCCTCTGATTAAGGAACATAAGGTATCGCTTCTTCCTGTTGATTCGGAACACAGTGCAATATTCCAGTCAATGAACGGAGAAAACAGAAAGAGAATTTCTAAAATTCTTCTTACTGCATCCGGAGGACCTTTTAGGGGTAAGTCTTATGAGGAACTTAAAAACGTCACTTTGGAAGATGCACTTAAGCATCCAAACTGGGCAATGGGACAAAAGATCACAGTTGATTCAGCAACTCTTGTAAATAAAGGTCTTGAAGTTATGGAAGCAGCCTGGCTTTTTGATGTTGATGTCTCCATGATTCAAGTAGTGGTACATCCGCAAAGTGTCATTCATTCAATGGTTGAATACGAGGATACAGCAGTTATTGCACAGCTTGGATGTCCTGATATGAGACTTCCTATTCAGTATGCACTGTTTTATCCTGACAGAAGATTTCTTGATGCTAAAAAGCTTGACTTTTTTGAGATGAAATCATTAACTTTTGAAAAGCCTGATATGGATACATTTAAGGGGCTTAAATTTGCAATGGAGGCAGCTGAATTTGGCGGCAGTATGCCAACAGTGTTCAATGCGTCAAATGAAGAAGCCGTAGCGATGTTTTTGAATAAAAAGATAGGATTTCTTGATATATATCGAATCATCGAGGAATCAATGAACCGTCATACGGTTATAAGTAATCCTGACATCGATACAGTATTAAGTGTCGAGAGGGATACGAGGGAGTTTATAAGAAAGAGCTTTAATAAGGGATAGTTTATGTCAGTATTTAAAATATTACTTTCACTTTTTATTATTTGCCTGATTATTGTAGTTCATGAATTTGGGCATTACATAATTGCGAGGGCTAACGGAATCGAAGTAAAGGAGTTTTTCGTAGGTATCGGACCGAACATCATCTCTAAAAAGAAAGGGAATACGGTTTATTCACTTAAGCTTATTCCGTTTGGCGGCGCCTGTGTGTTTATGGACGAAGAGGATATTGATAAGCCTGAGGAATGCTCATATCTAAATGCAAGCGTTTATTCACGAATGGCAACAATTCTTGCAGGTCCGATATTTAATTTTATTCTTGCATTTGTATTTTCACTTTTTGTAATCGGCTCTGTCGGATACTCAAACACAGCCATTACAGAGGTGTCAAAAGGCAGCCCTGCTGAGAGTGCAGGTCTTATGGCGGGCGATGAAATTGTTAAGGTTGACGGTAGTAAGGTGTATTTCTACAACGAGGTGACCTTTGCAACAATGTACAATAATGGTGAGCCGTTATCACTTAAAATTAATCGTGATGGAAAGACGCTTGATATAGTTGTTACACCTGAGTACAGCGAAGAATACGGCAGAATGATGATGGGTATTTCGTTTGGGGAATGGGTTGAGAATCCTTCGCCTCTTCAGATAATTAAGTATAGCTTCTTAAATGTCAGGTACTGGGTGAAGATTACCTTATCAAGTCTCAAGATGCTGTTTACAGGTATCATATCAGTTAATGAACTTTCCGGCCCTGTTGGTATCACACAGACTGTTTCTGATGTTTATGATGAGGCGTCAGAATATGGATTTAAGGCAGTATTGCTTTCGTTAATGGATCTTTTGATTCTTATTTCTGCAAACTTAGGAGTTATGAATCTGCTTCCGTTTCCGGCACTTGATGGCGGCAAGCTTATATTCTTAATTATTGAAGCGGTGACGAAAAAGCCTGTCAATAAAAACGTTGAGGGAGCTATAAATTTTGTCGGAATGGCACTTTTGATGCTTCTTATGGTATTTGTTCTTTATAACGACATTATGAGAATTGTCCGGTAATATTAAGGTTATATTATTGTTGGGAATTTTAGTTTACATAAATCGGGATAAAATTTTATCCCGATTTTTATTTTTTGTATTGACTTTGTATAGTTAATAAATTATAGTATTCACACACACATTATCAATTCATAGCGGTTTCGCTAATTTTCCAGGGAGGAACAGGAGAACGCAGAAAGGATTTACCTTGTATAATTCTGCGTATTTTTCCAAGAGATACAAAATAATTAAAAAGATTGGCACAGGCGGAATGTCCAGTGTTTATCTTTGCGTTGACAAAAACATTAATAAAAAGTGGGCTGTAAAAAAGCTTTCAGAGAGCACATTATTTTATTCAAATTTATCAAGCGACGGTTCAATATCCAATCCCGAAATTGAGCTTTTAAAGTCGCTTGACTATTACATGTTCCCCGGGATATCCGATGCATTTATAGAAGATGGCAAAATATGCATCGTAACAGATTATATTGAGGGACAGACATTATCATCATATCTTAAGACAAATGGCGCATTACCCGTTGAAGTGGCATTAAGTTATTTTAAGGAGCTTTTGTATGCGCTTGAATACCTTCATACACGTGATAATCCAATTTTATATCTTGATATGAAGCCGGCGAACATAATGATAAGACCTGACGGAAGTATTCGATTAATTGATTTTGGAATTGCCGGAAGCATACTTCTTAAAAGTAAAAGTATCGGAAGCATTGGATATTCTCCACCCGAACAATACATTGAAGGTGCCAGACTTTCGGAAAAGAGCGATATATTTGCACTTGGTATGACTCTTTATGAAATGCTTACAGGGAAAAAGCCCGATTCGGATTTAAGCATCCAGAGAAAGAAAATCAATTCAATGAGAATAGGTAAAAGTATTAAGCAGTTAATTCTTTTATGTATAAGAGAAGATATGGAATCAAGACCTTCAATAAATCAGATAAAAGAATATCTTAACAGAAGGAAAAGAAGGGAAAAGGGGGCTTTGCCTGTTGCTGTAATCACGTGTATTGTAAGTATTCTTTTTATATTTCTTGTGTTCTTCGCATATGAAAAAAGTAATAGGCAGCTTAAGGAAGAATACAGAACGGAAATGATAAAAAATGTATCTGAAAATATGGAAAATGGTGAATATTCAAGAGAAGCCATAAGAATAATATGTGGATATATCGACGGAAACTTCCTTGATAAAGAGAGTGATGAAAAATATTCATACGAAGTTGCAAGATATTATTTTTACACGGAAAAGGATTATGCGAGAGCAAAGGTTTATTTTAGCAGGTTAAGCACAGATAAATTTCCGGAAGTCAATGGATATATAACGGTCTGCAATAAAATGAGTTCATTTGACGGAAATGAAGAGAAAATGGCAGATCTTATGAAAGCAGAAGTAGAAAACTAATTCAGGAGGATAATTTAAGAAATGAAAAGATTAATTAAATATTTGATATGCTTTATTATGACACTCACTGCAATACTTGTATCTTATGAAAGTACATATGCGGCTATTAACAATAATGTCAGCGAGACATATATAGATGAAAACAGGAATCTTGTCAGAATATTTCAGGGAGGAATAACAATTTATGGAACAGACTATAGAACAGTGACAGCGGATATGTCCAGAGCTGATGAAGTACAGGTTTCATACACGTTTTTTAGAAAACCGTGTTGTGCCAGTGCAGAATTACAAGCCATTGATAATGTTTTCGATATTTTTGTCAATGATATCTGGTCGAGTCGTGATATCATACACACTATAATAGATGGGGAATGTAATACTACATTTAATAAATCTTTGATAGATGTAACGAATAAGAGATCTTCTAACGGAAGAATTAAAGTCGTCTGTAAAGGTGAACATCCAATCTGCCCACATTGTGGCAGGAACTTTTCTCCGGCAGCATATATAGGTGATATTAAAATTGTAGATTACCGAGGTGCAGCAACAAACATTCCGGGGAGTATTGACGTAAAGCCACTTTCGTCAACAACGATAACATATGACTTTAACAAATATACAAGTAATGTAAGATGGGTGGTTAAGTATAAGGGAGAGAGCAGCTTTGCCCTGCTAAATGAAGGAGCAAACAGAGGCGGGCTTATTGCAAGAGGTGTTTTTAATAAAGGCCTTGTACTTTCAAATATCCCTCAAAGCTTTGATGGCGCACAGATTGGTGCATTAGTGTATGATGCAGACGGACAATTGCCGGCGGGCACATCTGAATCGGACACACCGTTCTTTTCTACGATAAATGTTATTGATACTGACCCACCGATTGTTGAAGTCAGTAAGAAAATTGATACCGGTTCAAAATCAGTAATTTTAGAAGTAAAAGCATCAGATAATGTGGGGCTTAGCGATAATCCTTATTCATATGATGGAGGCAACACTTATGAAGCTAACAGTACAAAGGCAATTGCAACACCGGGAATCATTACAGTAGTAGTTAAGGATAAAACGGGGAATATTACTAGGAAGGATATATCAGTTGACGCTATAGATATTGAAAAAGCCAATCCGAAAATGCCTTCAACAGATGAAGGAATTAAAGACTTAGGAACTGATACAGGAAAAGGAAACTCAGGGAACGGCACTAATACAGGTGGCAACACAGGAAATACCGGAAATAGTTCAGGAACAGGAGGTAATACAGGAAATAAAGGCGATACAGGCACAGGTAATACCGGAGCAGGAACATTTGATAAAGTAAAAGAAGATGGTAAAGAATTTGTAAGCACAGATAAACTCGTAAACGACACAATTACTACAGTAGAACAATCAAAGAAGACAAATGATAAAAATACGTCAGGAAAAAACAGCAAAAATAACAACTCGAAAAACACTTCATTAAAAGCAAAAGAATTAACGGATAACGATAAAGAAGACGTATTTGAACGAATCAGAAAAAATTCAGAAGAATATATTATTTCAATGAGAGAAACAAAAAAGGAGGAGACAAAGGCAGCAGAAGCAAAAAAGGCAACGATAGATTTGAAGACAATTGAGGAAGGAGATGAGGCTAATGCGTATACTAACGAAAACTCTGACGAAGCGGATGCCTATAATCCTGAGACAAAAGAAAAATCCATTGTATCGCTTGTGCTTATATTTGTGGGACTTTTATTACTGTTGGTTATTTTAGCAATTATTCTTTTCTTTGGAGTAATTGTATTTGTAAAGAAAGACACGGAATACACAATGCTTAGTAACGAAGAGGGAATAAAAGTACCTGTAGCACTATTATTTGTATCACTTAGCAATTCTGAAAGGTCGTTATGTTTTTATGAGCTTCTTAATAAATACGATACCCTGTATGTAAGATTCGGTCCGCTTTTTGCATATATTTATGAAAATGAAAAGATTTCAATAATGACTAAGTTTAAAGGCGAAAAAAAGAGAGAAATCGCAAAGGAATTCATTACTAAGGAAATAGTAGTTGGAAAGACTGGGGGAAAGAAAAGGTGAATAAAATAAAGGAATATTGGGAAATACTGTTTATTATACTGATCACTAATCTGTTTTGTATTTTTGTATTTACTGTTACGGCATTTGCAGATGAAACAGATGATTCACAAATAAGAAGTCTTAATATGAGCATTTTATGTAGCGATAATGCTTTAAATATTAATGACGAGAATATCTATTATCTGAACAGCACAGTTAGTGTAAGCTTTCCTGAATATATTAATGATATTGAAGAAGACGTTAGTCTGATTATCGAAGAAATAAAAAATGAAAATCCGGGAAAGGAACCGGAAGTAATTAAGGATATATATTATGGAAAAGCAACGTGGAATGGCAGCAGCTTTTCTGCATATGAGGAAATGAGTGACTTAAGCATAGTATTATCTCCTAATGAAGGCGATACGACTAATTTAGCAGCTCTTAAATTTGAATGTGTAAAATCATATAAGATACTAATTGATGGCTCGATAAAGAAAATGGTTAACATAACGTACCTGTCATCGCCTTATCAGTTTACATTTGATAAAACAGTTCCTGAAATAGTACGAACTGATACAAATGATTATTCTACAGCAACAAGTCAGGGAAGTGTTGCAAGTTTTAAGGTAAGTGATTCAACAGGAATAAAATGTATTGAGCTTATAAGAAATGAAAAAGTCATAGACAGTGTATCAATGAACATTGATACACGTATGGTCGAATATGAATATGATGTTTCATTGTTTAAGGAAAATAGTAAAACCGATGAATTAAAGCTAATAGCAACCGATCTTGCCGGGAATAAAAATGAGTATATGATGAACTATGAAATAGATTCAGACCCACCTGAAATATCATTATCAGGAATATCTGCAGGTGAGACATTAAAGGATGGTCTAATTATGTCAGGCGATTGTAAGGTGATGGTTGTAAGTAAAGAAAACTGTTCAAAGCAGAATGTGTTCTTTAAATGCTTATATTCTGACGGAACAGGTACTACAAAATGTCTTGAAGACCTTACGGGTGGATATGAAAGTGAAGCCATTCTTGAGAGAACGTATACTGAAGAAGGTGTATATGATATTGTCACTTTTTCCTACGATGAAAGCGGTAACTATTCAGAGACAATAAGGATAAGCTTTGGTATTGACAAGGGTGCACCTAAAGTCGCAATTGACAATGTAATAAATGATAATATTTATAATGCACCTGTAAGCATATATGCAACTGTAAAGGAACTGTTTTTTGAAGGTGTTAATGCTAATGTTGAGGCGGTTCTTAAAGATAAGTCGGGTGAGAGAAAGCTTGACGTTTCGCCTTTTGTAATAGGTGCAAAGACAAACAGAAACGTATATACGTTCTCAAAGGACGGAAGCTATACAGTTACGCTTACAGCAAAGGATGCAGTTAACAGAGAAGCAAATACTTCATGCAGATTTGTAATAGACAGGACTGCTCCTTTAATAGAAATCAATGCAGGCGGTGGAAGTGAGAGTGACTTTACAAATGTTGATGAAGGGAAAACTACAGTATGCAGTAAAAGACCTACATTTAACATAGCCACATATGATGATACTTCTGAATATGATATATGCGCTGTGCTTTATAAAAAGGGTAGTGACGGAAACTACCGGGAAGAAAAACGGGAAAATGTCGTATCAGTAGGACGGGAAGCTGTATTCCCAATCGAGGTAACATCAGAGGGTGAATTTACTCTAAAGGTTACGCTTGTTGATAAGGCTTTAAATACAAGTGAAAAAACAGTTTCGTTTATTGTAGATGAAGAACCGCCTGTTATTGCATATATCGATGCATTTAATGAAAAATATCTTAAGTATTTTACTTTTCCTGAAAACATGAAGGATTACATTCAAGATGCAACAAAGGTTAAGTATAAGGCTTATCTTAATTCTAAGGAAGTAAGTTCTGTTGAGCTAAAAAAGGATGGAAAATACATTCTGCAGATAGTGGCTGAAGACGAAGCGGGAAACACTTCCGAAAAGGTATCAGCATTTATTGTTGATAATACTATGCCAAAGGTTATTGTGCATGGAATTGAGAACGGAGGAAATGTCAAAAAAGACGAGGTAGTTAAGCTGACTTTGTTTGATGACAATGATTTCTTTAAGTCGGTATGCGTAAATGGTGAGGAGATGAGTATTGATGATAAAAAGGAAGTCAGTATTAAGGCTAACGACTATGGTGATTATGATATTTCCGTAGTGGCAGCAGATTATGCAGGAAACGAAATAAAAGAAGTTGTGAAAATGCAGTGTGCCCTGTCTGATAATCCTTTTAAAGTGACAATTGATGACACCGACATAAAAACTTTAACAAAAAATGATACAAAAATTCGTGAATCTTTTTTTGACAGATATGGAAGCCTAAAAATACTTGCAATATGCTCGGTTTTTGCACTCCCGGTTTTAATATTCGCGCTCTATCGGTTCGTTGACACAAAGAAGAACAAAGGATAGAATTGATGATGTGGGTAAATGAATGAATCACCACAATATATAGAGAAAGTGATTATTAATATGTTAAGAGACAACACTAAAGTAATTAAGATTGGTGACAGAGTAATTGGTGGCGGTAATCCGATTCTTATTCAGTCAATGACGAATACTAAGACAGAAGATGTAGAATCGACAGTTAAGCAGATTCTAAAGCTTGAAGAGGCGGGATGCGAGATAATAAGATGCACTGTTCCGAATGAAGATGCGGCAAAGGCAATTAGAGAAATCAAGAAGCAGATTCATATTCCGCTTGTTGCAGATATACATTTTGATTATAAAATGGCGATTCTGGCTATTGAAAACGGAGCTGATAAAATAAGGATAAATCCCGGTAATATCGGTGGAGAAGACAACCTTAAAGCAGTAGTTAATGCGGCAAAAGCTAAGAATATTCCGATAAGAGTTGGTGTTAACAGCGGCTCTCTTGAAAAAGAGCTTGTTGAGAAGTACGGTGGTGTAACAGCAGAAGGTATAGTAGAGTCTGCGCTTGATAAGGTCAGAATGATTGAAGAAGCAGGATATGACAACATTGTTGTATCTATTAAGTCATCAGATGTGATGATGTGTGTTAAGGCACATGAATTAATTGCACCAAAATGCAAATACCCGCTTCATGTAGGCATAACAGAGTCAGGTACAGTTAAGTCGGGAAATATTAAGTCATCAATCGGACTTGGTATTATTCTCTCACAGGGTATTGGAGATACTATTAGAGTGTCACTGACAGGAGACCCGGTTGAGGAGATTATTTCTGCCAAGCTTATATTAAGAACGCTTAAGCTAAGAGAAGGCGGAATAGAAGTAGTTTCATGTCCTACATGCGGAAGAACAAATATAGATCTTATATCACTTGCATCAGAGGTTGAAAAGCTTGTTACGGGATATAACCTTAATATTAAGGTTGCTGTCATGGGCTGTGTCGTAAATGGCCCGGGTGAAGCTAAAGAGGCAGATATAGGAATTGCCGGCGGAATAAAAGAGGGACTATTGATTAAGAAGGGTGAAATAATCAAAAAAGTTCCTGAAAGCGAACTGCTTAATACTCTTAAATACGAGCTTGATAACTGGGGAGCATAAATGGAAAAGTCGTTTGGTGACGTTTTTTCGTCTTTAGAACTGTCTCAGGAATTAGCAAGTGTCACTGAAGATGTTACTATCTTCAAAATGGCAGGACCTAAGACAGGCGAGAGAGTAAAAATTTATATTAAGAGCAATCATATTATTACAAGAAAGCAGCTTAATGAGCTAAGTCTTGCAATAAAAAAACAGATTCTTAAAAAGAAGGATGTAGAGGTTATATTTGTAGAAAGATATAACCTTTCTTCTGCTTATACAGTAAAAAGCACTCTTAATGAATATAAGGACAGCATTATTGATGAGTTTAAGGATAATAATGAAATAATATACCACCTTATTAAAAATGCAAAATTCAGCGCAGATGATGAAGATATAAATATTGAAATAAATGACACCATCATTGCAAGAAGCTTTGAAAAGGAAATAAAAGGAACAATAGAGGCAATATTTACCGAGCGACTTGGTGTTAAGGCAGGAGTTAACATAACATATAAAGAAAAGGAAGAAAAGACATACAATTACAACGATTATCTTGACAGAGTAGTTGATGACAGAATATCAGAAATTACAAATCGTCTTAAGCTTTCAAAGGAGAAAAAATCTGATGATGATGAGATGATGATCACAGAAGCATCAGAAGAATCAAAGGCTGAGAAAAAGTCTGACAGTAATTCTTTAGAAAAAAAGAGTACATATACATCAAAACAAAGCTTTAGTGATAAAAAACAAAAGGAACCAAAAACAAGAGAGAAAAGATGGGAAGGATACAGGAACAGAGAACCTGAAGTCCCTGATGATCCTGACGTATTTTATGGAAAGAGTGTCGATGGTGTATTTACTCCGTTATATGAGGCATGTACTGAGCTTGGCGGATTTGCTGTAAGAGCCAGGATAGAAAATGTTGAATCAAGAGATACTAAGAGCGGTGGCTGCATTTTCCTTGTTGATATTTCGGATTTTACAGACACAGTGACAATGAAGGTGTTCACAAGAGGTGAAGCCGATGCAAGAACTAACGTACTGAAGGAGAATCTTAAAGTCGGTAATTTTATTGCGGTTGAAGGCACATTTATGTTTGATGATTATTCAAAGGAAGTGTCGCTTTCAAATGTAACAGGTATTAAGAAGTATAAGGATTTCAGATTCCATCGGGAAGATAAGGCAAAGGAAAAACGAGTAGAGCTTCACTGCCATACAAAGCTTTCCAAAATGGATGCGGTATGTTCTCCCGGTGACGTTATAAAGCGTGCCGCAAAGTGGGGGCATAAGGCAATTGCTATTACAGACCATGGAGTAGTACAGGGTTTTACAGAAGCATTTCATGCGCTTCCTAAAATAAAAGAATCCAATCCGGATTTTAAAATCATTTACGGTCTTGAGGGATACCTTGTCGATGATATGACAGACATTGTCATTAATCCTAAGGATAAAGAACTTAAAGATGATTTTGTCGTTTTTGACATAGAGACAACCGGATTTTCGCCTGAAAATAACAATATTATCGAAATAGGTGCCGTAAAAGTATCAGGTGGTAAAATAACAGACAGATTTTCTGAATTTGTAAATCCTAAGGAGCCTATCCCTTATAGAATTACGCAGCTTACGGGAATTACAGATGATTGTGTTAAGGACGCACCATTTATTTCGGAAGTGCTTCCAAGGTTTTTTGAATTTGCAAAGGGCTCAGTTTTTGTTGCACACAATGCCGGCTTTGATATGGGCTTTATTATGAATAAGGCTGAAAAGCTTCATATCGAGGCTGAGTATTCATATCTTGATACGTTATCAGCGGCAAGAGTTCTACTTCCAAAGATGGGAAAATACACTCTTGACAGTATTTGTAAGGAGTTAAAGATTTCTCTTGAAAACCATCACAGAGCAGTTGATGATGCAAATGCAACTGCAGAGATGTTTGTTAAGTTTGTTGAGATGTTTTCACAAAAGGGAATCAGTTCACTAAAAGAAGTCAACGAATTTGGCAATTCTGATGAAGAAAGAATTAATAAAATCAGGAAATTAAGAATGAACCATATTATTCTTCTTGCTGCAAACGAGGTTGGAAGAATTAATATGTACAGACTTGTCTCAATGTCTAATATGAAGTATTACCACCAGAGACCAAGAATTCCTAAGTCAGAGCTTATCAAGTACAGGGAAGGAATAATTGTAGGCTCCGCATGTGAAAGAGGAGAGCTTTATGAGAAGATTCTTGAGGGAAGGTCTGAGGATGAAATAAGAAAAACTGCTGAGTTTTATGATTATCTTGAAATTCAGCCGCTTGGCAATGATGAATTTTTGATTAGAGATGAAAAGAGAGAGAATATTAACGGTTTAGAAGATCTAAGAAATATAAACCGTAAAATTGTTGCACTTGCAGATGAGCTGAATAAGCCTTGCGTTGCAACATGTGATTCACACTTTATTGATCCTGAGGATGAAATATACAGACGAATAGTTACAGCAAACGAATTTTCAGATGCAGATTACCAGGCACCTTTGTATTTACGTACTACAGATGAGATGCTTGAAGAATTTGAGTATCTTGGAATAGAAAAGGCATACGAGGTTGTAGTCACAAATTCCAACAAAATATGCGACATGATAGAAGAGATAGAGCCTGTAAGACCGGATAAATGTCCTCCTGTAATTGAAGATTCGGATAAGACATTAACGGAAATATGCTACGACACGGCCAGAAAGAAATATGGCGATGATTTGCCTGAGCCTGTCAGAAAACGACTTGAAAAGGAACTTAACTCAATTATTTCAAACGGCTTCGCAGTTATGTATATTATCGCCCAGAAGCTTGTTCATAAGTCGAATGAAGACGGTTATCTTGTTGGTTCAAGAGGCTCTGTAGGATCTTCTTTTGTTGCGACAATGGCAGGAATTACAGAAGTAAATCCGCTTCCGCCACACTATTACTGTTCAAAATGTCATTACTCTGATTTTACTTCAGAAGACGTTAGAAAGTTCGCAGGACTCGGCGGATGCGACATGCCTGATAAGGAGTGTCCAAACTGTGGCGAAAAGCTTAATAAGGACGGCTTTGACATTCCTTTTGAAACGTTCCTTGGATTCTACGGAGATAAGGAACCGGATATTGACCTTAATTTTTCAGGTGAGTATCAGGCAAAAGCACACAAATACACAGAAGTCATCTTCGGCGAGGGACATACATTTAAGGCAGGTACAATTCTTACTGTTGCCGAGAAGACTGCATTCGGTTATGTGAGGGCATACTATAATGAGAGAGGCGTTTCAAAGCGCGACTCAGAAATAGCAAGAATATCAAAAGGTCTTACAGATATTAAATCCGGAACATCACAGCACCCGGGTGGTATTGTCGTATTGCCGCACGGTGAAGAAATACATAGCTTTACGCCGATTCAGCATCCTGCCGACAAGGCAGATTCTGATATGATAACTACTCATTTTGATTATCATTCAATTGACCATAACCTATTAAAGCTTGATATTTTAGGACACGATGATCCGACAATGATAAGGAGACTTCAGGATCTTACAAATACAGACCCGACTAAGGTTCCGCTTGATGATAAGGATGTAATGTCACTGTTTAAAGACACAAGTGCTCTTAAGATTAAGCCTGAGGATATCGGGGGCTGCGAACTTGGGTGCCTTGGAATACCGGAATTTGGTACAGACTTTGCCATGGGAATGGTTATTGAGGCTAAGCCACAGGCATTTACGGATCTTGTTCGTATTGCAGGACTTTCTCATGGTACGGACGTATGGCTCGGAAATGCTCAGACTCTGTTGCAAGAGGGAAAGGCTACAATTGCGACTGCCATTTGTACGAGAGATGATATTATGACATACCTTATAAATAAGGGACTTGAACCGGGTGATGCTTTCCAGATTATGGAAAATGTCCGTAAAGGAAAGGTAGCAAAGGGCGGCTGCAAAAAATGGGATCAGTATAAGGAAGACATGATAAATCACGGTGTACCGGATTGGTACATATGGTCGTGCCAGAAAATCCAGTATATGTTCCCAAAGGCTCATGCCGTTGCGTATGTAATGATGGGATGGCGAATTGCATACTATAAGATAAATTATCCGCTTGCATATTATGCTGCATATTTCAGTATACGTGCAGATGCGTTCAATTATGAAAAAATGTGCCGTGGGGCTAACACACTCCACTATTACCTTGATGATTTAAGAAATCGCAAAGATTCTTTGTCTCCTAAGGAACAGGCCGAGCTTAAGGATATGAGAATAGTTGAAGAGATGTATGCAAGGGGCTTTGAATTTCTGCCGCTTGATATCTTTAGGGCCGATCCGAAGTCGTGTACTATTATTGAAGGAAAGATTATGCCGCATATAGGTAGTATTGACGGAATGGGACTTGTGGCAGCAGAAGGCATAGCAAACGCCTGCAAGGAAGGTCCGTTTATTTCAAGAGATGACTTTAGGGAACGCTCAAAGGTTTCAAAGACAATTACCGATAAGATGTATGAACTCGGACTTCTTGGAGACCTTCCTGAATCTAACCAGATTTCGCTTAATGATTATTTTGGGGAATTTTAAAAAACACTTGCATATTATCTTTTGTTAGTGTAATATATGCAAGTACGGCTGATTGGTCAAGCGGTTAAGACGCCGCCCTCTCACGGCGGAAACAGGGGTTCGATTCCCCTATCAGCTGCTCGCAATATTATTTTAAAAAAACACGACTTTAGTCGTGTTTTTTTGTGCCATAAAATGTAATTTGTGTTATTATTACATTGTGATTCTATGGAGTATGCTGGGAACACCCGTGACTTTAGCCATGAGGGGTTCAGGTTTTAGTATATAAAAGGAATAAATAATTGGAACAAAAGGATATAATGCTTTATAAAGAGATCGTTACAGATTCTTTAAAGAAGATATTAAAATTTTCAGGCTACAGTGATTATGAGATAAAAGAATACAGAGACCTTATCGATACATATATGGTTGAGAAGGATGATGAGAAAAAGCGTACCATTCGTAAAAAGCTGAATTCTCTGTTTTTTGACTGCTACAAGGAATGTATATTTAAGGTATTTGATGCTGACGGAGTTCCGCCTGAGATTCAGATGTTTCTGCTCTTTGGATATATGGATGAAAAGCTTGCCGGAATGCAGAATGCAATTGCAATATGTAAGCTTACCGAATTGTACATGGAAATGGAAAAAGAGAATACTATTTCCTTATTCGAATGGTTATGTCTCGTGCACAGAGGTGAACGAATGCCATCTATGAACGATATGTCGATTGATTATGAGCAGTCGTTAAGAGATATGGTAAGAACACATGAGATAAAAGAAGCAGATCTTCGCCCTATGTTATGTGACAGGCATAAGAAGCTTGAATATGAGCTGAACAACGCTTTTTCCATTATGAGAAGAGTGTCGGGATCACCTACAAGATTCCTTGCCATATTTAATGAGGCATCACTTGAAAAGCCTCTTCTTAAAGCAGTTTTAATGAATGATGAGGTTGATAAAGTGTTGAAGGGAATCGTCAATGTTGACATTAATCTTTTCAATCACGAATATACATATGCCAATCCAAAAGTCGGCATTGAAAACGTCCGCATTCAGAAGGAAATACTTCCGGATATTATATTGCTTCCAATAATAGGCTCAAGACCTATGATGTGGCAGGAAATCGAAGGAAGAAACAGACAGACTCCATCAAGGATGTTTTTCCCTAAGTTCCTGAATTCAGAGCTTAAGCCTCAGCTCATTAAATGCTGCGGTGAATACAGATGGGAATTCTGTAAAAGAGAGCAGGGCGCACGATGGCAGGATATTTCGGATCCATCGCTGTGCGCATATTTTTACAATTACATTTCAACATTTAAAAAGAACCACCAGCTTTCGCAGGAACAGAAGGAGAAGGTTAGTGCGCAGTATGCAAAATACAGGCATAACATTAAAGACATCTTCGTTGAGGATTACTCAAAGCTCATTGCAAATGAAGCAGAAGGCAATATAAGACTCAACAGGGTTTCAAGAAGCATACTTATGAGATTCTGCTACTTTAATAAGGATATAAGAGCAGAGCTTATTAAAAACAATTTGTATTCTGAGTATATTAATGTAGTTAATAATCAGATTGAGAAGAATAAAAAGCTTATTCAGACAATGAAAAAGAGAATCGATGATTATAATGCGATGATTCCTACTGAAATAAAGGAATTTGAAATATTAACGAACAGATAGCGATTGAATTAAGGAGTTATTATGGGAACAGAAGCAGGTTATGAAGATGCAATGAATCTTCAAAAGACAAAAACAATGAAGGAGACTGACAGGAAGTGTCCGCAGTGTGGCGGTGTAATGGACTATGATCCGGCACTTTCTAAGCTGCATTGTCCTTATTGTGATTACACAGAAGAAATCAAGGAAGAAGACAGCATACCTAAAAAAGCAGAAGAACTTGATTTTGAAAGCGCTCAGTTTACAGGCAATTTCGACTGGGGTACAAAGCAGAAAACAGTAACTTGTAAATCATGTGGTGCTACAACAGTATATGATGCACTTGAGGTTGCAAATGAATGCCCGTACTGTGGCTCTAACCAGGTTATGGAGGTTTCGGACGTAGATACTATTGCGCCTGGTGGGGTAGTACCGTTTAAAATTGATAAAATGACAGCAGGAAATAAATTCAAGGCCTGGATTAAAGGAAAGCTGTTCTGCCCAAGGGAAGCAAAAGAATCTGCAAAGCCTGAGAACTTCACAGGGATATATCTCCCTTACTGGACATTTGATGCAGATACCCATTCACAATATAAGGGTGAATACGGATATGAGAAGAAGCGTAAAAAAGGAGATCAGGTCGAAACATATTACGAGTGGCATTATGGATCGGGTGAATTAGACAAATTTATTGATGATGAGCTTGTAAGTGCCTGCGGAAATAACCATGATAAGAATATTTTAGACCAGATTGCACCGTTTAAGACAGAAGATAACGTAAGTTACAAGCCTGAATATATTGCAGGCTTTGCAGCAGAGAGATATTCTTTAGGTCTTAAAGATGCATGGGCTATCGCTAAGGAAACAATCAGTAGTAAATTAAAAGGTATTGCAGAAGACAAGTTAAGAAGCGAACACAATGCAGACACTACAAGAAACGTTACTCTAGATACAAGGTTTTCAAATATTAAATATAAGTATCTGCTTTTACCTGTGTGGATTTCAAGCTTCACATATAAAGGCAAAATCTATCAGTTCATGGTTAACGGTCAGTCAGGTAAAGTCGGCGGAAAGTCACCTGTTTCACCGTGGAGAGTTCTTGTTGCGATACTTATTGTATTGCTTATAATCGCATTCATAATGTGGACCAGTTCGTAGTTTACAATAATCCGTTCGTATGCTATACTTTTAGAGATTTATGGACATGACAGCTTAAATATTATGATAATAATAATTGGAGGACTAAATAATGAAGCACGTTAAGACATTATTCACAAGAGATTACAAGGAATCTGTTAAGAACGGCGGATGTGGCGAGTGCCAGACATCATGCCAGTCAGCTTGTAAGACAAGCTGCACAGTAGGCAATCAGAGCTGTGAAAAGGTTAATAAATAATTTATTTCAGAATTTAGTTATGATTCATGAGCAGCGGCAATAGTCGCTGCTTATGTTATGTAAAAGGAGAACGTAATGATTCATCAGTACAAAAACAGCGGATTAAATATCGTTATGGACATTGAAAGCGGCTCAGTACATGTTGTTGATGATATAGTATATGACATTGTGCATGCGCTCGATGCGATGGATTCTGTGTCAGACTTTAGAAAAGTTTCAGACGGGGAAGTTAAAGCATCAGATTTTAGTGAGCTTGAAGGCTATCTTAAATTTATGCTTAGTAAATATAACGATGAAGATATTGAAGAAGCATATAATGAAGTCAAGGAGCTTATTGAAGAGGAGCGACTTTTTACTGACGATATCTACAAAGATTTTGTAATGGACTTTAAGAAGAGAACAACAGTGGTAAAAGCACTTTGTCTTCATATTGCCCATGATTGCAATTTGGCATGTAAATACTGCTTTGCTGATGAAGGCGAATATCACGGAAAAAGAGAACTTATGAGTTACGAAGTGGGTAAGAAGGCTCTTGATTTCCTTGTTGCAAATTCCGGCTCACGCACTAACCTTGAGGTTGACTTTTTTGGCGGCGAACCTCTTATGAATTTTGAAGTTGTTAAACAGCTTGTTAAATATGGAAGGTCACTGGAAGAGCCTAACAATAAAAAGTTCAGATTCACACTTACTACAAACGGCGTTTTGCTTGATGATGATATACTGGAATTTGCTAATAAAGAGATGAGCAACCTTGTTCTGTCACTTGATGGAAGAAAGGAAGTTCACGACTTGATGAGACCAAGGCGCGGCGGTCAGGGAAGCTACGACACAGTAGTTCCTAAGTTTATTAAGGCGGCTGAGTCAAGAAACCAGATGAATTATTATGTCAGGGGTACATATACAAGAAATAATCTTGATTTTGCAAACGATGTCATTCATATGGCAGACTTAGGCTTTGAGCAGATTTCGGTTGAGCCTGTTGTTGCTGATAAAAGCGAAAGCTATGCAATCAGAGAAGAAGACATTGATACATTGATTAAGCAATACGACGAGTTGACAGCGGAAATGATTAAAAGGAAGAAAGAGGGAAAGCCGTTTAACTTCTTCCACTTTATGATTGATCTTTCGGGCGGACCTTGTGTTGCAAAAAGGCTTTCGGGCTGTGGTTCGGGTACTGAATATCTTGCGGTCAGTCCATCGGGCGAACTTTATCCGTGTCACCAGTTTATGGGAATGAAGGACTTTTTACTCGGCAATGTCGATGAAGGAGTTATCCGTACTGATATAAGAGATGAATTCAAGCTTTGCAATGTTTATGCAAAAGAAAAATGTAAAAATTGTTTTGCAAAGTTTTACTGTAGCGGAGGCTGTGCTGCAAATTCTTACAACTTCTCGGGAAGTATTAACGGAACTTACGAAATTGGATGTGAGCTTCAGAAAAAACGAATTGAATGTGCAATAGCTCTTAAGGCATTAGAATTTGATGAATGAAGCCGATATACTTGAAAAGTACGCGTATTTGATTTAATATAGGAATGTTGCAGACTGTGCAGCAGTTTTACTTTAAGGAGATTTATCATGAAAAAGAGAAATGCGATCATAGCACTTATTCTCGCTATCGTATTAATCGCCGGTGGGGCATATATGGTAGTAAACGGAGTAGGTGCAGAAGGGTCAGGATCAGCTGAGAACATTAACTTAGGTCTTGATCTTGCAGGTGGTGTCAGCATCACATATCAGGCAGTAGGAGATGGTACTCCTAGCAATGAAGATATGGATGATACCGTTTATAAGCTTCAGAAGAGAGTAGAAGGATATTCTACAGAATCTCAGGTTTACAGAGAGGGTACTGACAGAATTAACATCGAGATTCCTGGTGTATCTGATGCCAATGCAATCTTAGCGGATCTTGGTAAGCCGGGTTCACTTTACTTCATCAGCCAGAATGGCTCTGACGGATCTGCTAACTATTCTCTTGTAGGATATAAAGAAAACGGAAAGCCTGATTACGAGCTCACAAAGTCAATAGAAGAGCTTGAAAAGGACGGAAGCATTGTACTTACAGGTACAGATATTAAGGCTGCTCAGGCCGGTTCTTCACAGAATGACATGAAGAACATTGAATATGTAGTAGACCTTACACTTAATGACGAGGGCTCTAAGAAGTTCGCTACAGCTACTACAGAGGCAGCTAAGAATCATGACACAATTATGATTTATTACGATGGAGATGATGTATCTGTTCCATCAGTTAATGAGCCAATTACAGGCGGAAGCGCATATATCACAGGTATGAATGACTTTGAAGAAGCAGAAGCACTTGCTTCTACAATCCGTATCGGTGGACTTAAGGTTGAGCTTGAAGAGCTTCGTTCTAACGTAGTAGGAGCACAGCTTGGTTCAGAGGCTATCTCAACAAGTATTAAAGCAGGTATCATCGGATTTGCACTTGTATGTATTTTCATGATTGCAGTTTACTTTGTACCGGGTGTTGCGGCTTCGCTTGCTCTTTCATTATATGTAGTATTAATGGTGATTTGTCTTGACCTTTTTGATATTACACTTACTTTACCTGGTATTGCAGGTATTATACTTTCAATTGGTATGGCGGTTGATGCCAACGTTATTACATTCGCACGTATCAGAGAGGAAATTGCTCTTGGTAAGTCTGTATCAGGTGCAATCCAGTCAGGATATAAGAAGGCATTATCAGCTATTATCGATGGTAACGTAACTACACTTATTGCAGCGGCGGTACTTGGAATACTTGGAAGCGGCTCGATTATCGGATTTGCCCAGACACTTGCGCTCGGTATTGTACTTTCAATGTTTACGGCACTTGTAGTAACAAAGATTTTACTTAAGGCATTATATGCAGTAGGCCTTAAGGACGTTAAGTTCTATGGAAAGGCTAAGGACAGAAAAGAGGTAAATTTCCTTACTAAGAAGAACATCTTTATTGCTGCATCATTAGCAGTAATAGTTGCCGGATTTGTATGTATGGGCGTTAACAAGGCATCAGGAAAGGGAGCACTTAACTTCTCACTTGAATTCCTTGGCGGTACATCAACAAATGTAAACTTTTCAGAAGATATGTCACTTGCTGACATTGATGCTAATATCGTTCCAAAGATTGAAGAGATTACAGGGGACTCTAATGTACAGGTACAGAAGGTTGCAGGAACTAACGAAGTTATCTTCAAGACACGTACTTTATCTGTTGATGAGAGAGAAGCCTTTAACGATATGATGGTTAATAACTTCTCGGTAGATGAAGCAAGCATTACAGCAGAAACAATCAGCTCAACTGTTTCATCGGAAATGCAGAAGGACGCAGTTATCGCAGTAGTAGTTGCAATCGTATTGATGCTTATCTACATCTGGTTCAGATTTAAGGATATGAGATTTGGTGCATCATCAGTTATCGCACTTGCTCACGACGTTTTAGTAGTTCTTGCATTCTACGCATTTTTAAGAATTTCCGTAGGTTCAACATTCATTGCATGTATGCTTACTATTGTCGGTTATTCAATCAATGCGACAATCGTTATCTTTGACAGAGTCCGTGAGAGACTTGCGGCAATGAAGAAGAATGAATCACTTGAAGAGCTCCTTAACAGCTGTGTAAATCAGACATTATCAAGATCTGTATTTACCTCGCTTACGACATTTATAATGGTACTTGTTCTTTACATCTTAGGTGTAAGTTCAATTAAGGAATTTGCACTTCCGCTTATGGCAGGTATCGTTTGCGGTACTTACTCATCTGTATGTCTTGCATGTGCAATCTGGTACATTCTAAAGACTAAGATAGTTAAGAAAGATAAATAACCGGAACTTATAGTAAGGGAGGACCGTTGGTTCTCCCTTAATTATTTTACAGGGATTTAGAGGTATTTACTTTGAAGAAGTGGGTATTACATGCTAAAAGTGCAGACTTTGAAGCAATAGCTAAGAAATATAATATTTCACCTATTACGGCAAGGTTAATAAGAAACCGCAATATAATCAGTGATGAAGACATTGATTATTATCTTAACGCTACACTTGATGATTTATTTGACCCGTTTTTACTAAGCGGTGTTAAAGAAGCGTGTGACATTATTCTCGATGCAGTTAATAATAATAAAAAAATACGAATCGTAGGCGATTACGACATAGATGGAGTGTGCGCAACTACAATTCTTATGAGAGGACTTTTGTCTATTGGTGCAAATGTGTCATACAGACTTCCTCACAGAATTAAAGACGGATATGGCCTTAATGAGCGTATTATTGATGAAGCAAAAGAAGACGGAGTTGAGCTGATTATTACGTGTGATAACGGAATTGCCGCATCCAGCGAAATAAAGCATGCAAAGGAGCTCTCAATTAATGTAATAATCACAGATCACCATGAGATTCCTGTTTTAGAGAATGAAAACGGTATTACATATAAGGTCCCTCAAGCGGATTGTGTCATTAATCCGCATTTAGAAAATGATACTACACCATTTAAAGAAATATGCGGGGCATATGTTGCGTATAAGCTTATACTTGCACTTAAGAAGAAATCAGATGAAATCATAGATTCTGAGAGATTCGCACAATTTGCAAAGGTTGGTTTACATAAAATTCCCGAAGAGGTAATGGACATGCTTCTTGATTTTGCAGCATTTGCAACTGTCGGAGATGTAATGCCGCTTATAAGTGAGAACAGAACATTGGTTAAATACGGTCTTAGATCACTTAAGAGCACGAAAAATATCGGCATGTCGACATTAATTGATGTCACAGGCGTTAACAGAGAGAGGATTTCGCCATATCATGTAGGATTTGTGTTAGGACCGTGTGTCAATGCTGTCGGAAGACTGTATTCTGCTGATATTGCACTTGAGCTTTTCCTGACTGATGATGTTGATGAAGCATATAAATTAGCAAATAAGCTTAAGGAGGCTAATACTGAAAGGCGCGCAATAGAAGAAGTCAAGCTAAATGAAGCGTATGACTTAGTCGAAAACGGTACTGACGGACATGATTACAATAGCGATACGGTGCTGCTTTTATATATCAGAGAATGTCATGAATCGATAGCAGGTCTTATAGCAGGACGTATTAAGGAAAAATACAATAAGCCGACAATATGCTTTACTGACAGTGAGGAAGGAATCAAGGGCTCCGGACGTTCAATTGAAAACTATGATATTTATGCGGAATTAAGTAAGTACCGAGAGTTGTTTAATAAGTTTGGCGGACATCCTATGGCATGCGGACTTTCAATGGATAAGAATAACTTTGAGCGCTTAAGGAAGCTTCTTAATGACAATTCGCCACTTACAGAAAATGACCTTGTTAGCAAATACTATATAGATATTGATATGCCAATCAATTATGTCTCAAGAGAGCTGATTGATGAAATCGAGCGCTTAGGCCCGTTTGGACAAGGAAACCCGAGTCCTGTATTTGCACAAAAGAACTTAAGGATTGTATCGAGGAAGAAAAACGCAAAAGGTAATCTTTTGACATTATTAGTTAAATCTCCTAAGCATAATGACAAGCCTGAACGCGAAATATATGCTACAATGTTTACGGATGCGGATGAGATGCTTAAAAAGCTTGAGGGAAGAGATACTGTTACGCTTGCATATGTCCCGACGTACAATGATTTTTTCCAAAGAGTTGAGATTCAGATTAAGGACTTTATTTAGCATAATCAAAAAGACAAGAAGGATTTAATTATGAAGGTTTTTGAATTAGTTAAGGATTTTGAATACGAAGTAATTAATGGTGATTTAAATCGGGAAATAAGTACACTTGTAAGTGACAACAGAAAGCTTACTAAGGATTGCGTTTTTGTATGTATTGAGGGAGCTAATTTCGATGGACACAGCGTAGTTAATGATGCTTTTAAATGTAATGCCGCTGCTGTAATCGTTATGAAGAACGTAGAAGTTCCTAAGGATATAGATACAGCGGTGATTAAGGTAAAAGACACAAGAGAAGCACTAGCACTTGCATCGGCAGCGTACTTTTCATATCCGACAAAGGAAATAAAGGTTATAGGCGTTACAGGAACGAAGGGCAAAACGACGACTACATATCTCATCAAGTCAATTCTTGAAAATGCCGGATATAAGGTTGGACTTATCGGAACGATTGAGACAATAATAGGTGATGAACATATTCCGTCTAAAAACACTACGCCTGAATCATATGTGCTTCAGGAGACTTTCCGTAAGATGGCAGATAATGGAATTGAAGTTTGTGTTATGGAAGCATCAAGCCAGGGCTTCCTTATGAAGAGGACACTTGGAACGGAATTTGAAATAGGAATTTTCACCAACCTTGAGCCTGACCATATCGGACCTAACGAGCATGACAGCTTTGAAAATTACATGGAATGTAAGAGTATGCTTTTCAGGCAGTGTAAGGCCGGAATATTAAACGCAGATGATGAGCATCTTGAAGGAATACTTAAGGGACATACATGTGAAGTATTTACGTATGGAATGAGTGAAAACGCAGATTACAGGGCAAGTAATGTTAAGCTTTTTGAAGAGAAGGGGGTTCTTGGAATTTCATTTTCTGTCAATGGCAGGATTAATACAGACGTTGCAATTGATATGCCGGGTAAATTCAGCTTATATAATGCTCTTACAGCAGTTTCTGTATGTTCATACCTTGGGATTAAGGAGGATGCCATTAAAAGCGCACTTAAGTCTGCAAAGGTAAAGGGCAGAATTGAAATGGTGCCTGTTTCGGATGATTTTACATTGATGATTGATTATGCACATAACGCCATGGCACTTGAGAGCCTTCTTACTACACTTAAGGAATATGAAAGCGGAAGACTTGTATGTGTATTCGGATGCGGAGGTAACAGAGCCAAGTCGAGAAGATTCGAAATGGGTGAAGTATCGGGAAGACTTGCTGATTTTACAATAATCACATCGGATAATCCAAGATTTGAAGAACCGCTTGATATTATTGCTGATATAGTAACAGGAATTGAAAAGACAGACGGTGAATATATTAAGATTCCTGACAGGAAAGAAGCAATAAAGTATGCAATTGAAAACGGCAGAAAGGGGGACATTATCGTCCTTGCCGGAAAAGGACATGAGGACTATCAGGAAATCAAGGGTGTTAAATATCCTATGGATGAAAGAGTGCTTATTTCCGAGGTGCTTGAAGAACTAAAATAAATGTGATAAAATAAGATGATTTTATGTATACCATATCATCAAATTACTGTTAGAAAATATACATATTCGGGAGATTTGAAATGAGCAGTAGAAAAAGAAATACACTGATAATGATGATAATATCATTGGTACTTGGTGTTGCAGTTATTATTTCACTTGTTTTGCTTATATTACAGAGAACAGGGCTTGAAACAATTACAATTAATCCTACATTTGCGGACACAGAGCTTGACGTCAATATGGATTATATTATTTCCGTTAACACAGACCCAAGTGGAGCCAACATAGCTAAATTTGATTATGAATCTGACAGCACAGCCGTTACATTCGAATATAAGGATGATGGCATTGCGCTTCTTCATACTTCAGGAGAAGGTGCTGTAACAGTATATGTTAAGAGCGGTAAGATAGAGAGTAATAAGCTTACATTTAATATTGTTGACAAGGCAGCTCAGGCCGCAGCAGCCGCAGCACAGGCTCAGGCAGAGGCAGAAGCAGCAGCTGCAGCAGAAGCAGAGGCAGCAGCCGCAGCAGAAGCAGAGGCAGCAGCCGCAGCACAGGTTAGATATATTAAGTGTATTAAGGACAATGTCAATATCAGAAGCTCGGCTTCTACAGACGGAGATGTTCTTGGCAAGGCTAAGCTTAATGATACATTCGAAGTTATTAATGATGACGGAAGCTGGACAGAGTTTAAGTATGGAGATAAGTCAGGCTTCATGAGAAATGATATGATTGAAATGTTACCGGAAGGCGAGACACCTTCAGTAACTTCTCCTCAGGAAAGTACTCAAGAGACAGAAAAGAAGGAAGAGACCAAGAAGGAGGAGACAAAGAAGGAGGAGCAGACTGCAGAGCAGAAAGCAGCAGAGGAAGCCAAGAAGGCGGAGGAAGCCAAGAAGGCAGAAGAAGCTAAGAAGCAGCAGGAGGCGGAGGCTTTACTTGCAGCAGCTCAAGCACAGGTGGCAACCGGTAAGCTGCCTGATAAAGGTGCCTGGTCATATCAAGGTGTAACATTTACAGCCAATCAGGTTGCACATTTCCATAAATTATGGGATTACACCGGAGATGCTGCAGAAATGGTAACACACCACTCAGCCGCAGAACTTCAACAGGTATGTAAAGTTGACGGTGTTAATTAAGATAAAGTCTATGCGCCCTGCATTAATTTGTAGGGCGTTTTTATAAGGAGAACAATGATGGAGAAAAAGAAAATTCTGCTTTTTTACCCGCCGGGACCAATGTATCAGAGAGGCGAGGACAGATGTCAGCAGAACATTGACGATGCGTCGGCAGAGGCAATAAGAGCATGCAATGACTTAGGATATGCTGCTGCAATACTTTTACAGAAGGGCTATGATGTAAAGCTTAGAGACTACATGACTGAGAGAGCATCATTAAACGACCTTCATAGAGAAATGGCAGAGTATAAGCCTGACCTTATTATGATGAGTATCACCAATACTACTATTTATGGTGATTTAGAGATTATTAATGACCTTAAGGCAAAGTATAATCCTGTTACTGTAATCAAGGGTGCACTTTTCTATGACCCTGAGCAGGAAATGATGGATATGCTTGATTTGTCTTCAACAGATTATATTATCGGTGGCGAGACAGACTTTGCTATCGGCGAGATTGCGGATTATGCTCTTAAGGGAGAGGGCAATATAGATGATGCACTTTCGATTCTGTATAAGACAGAAGACGGAAGCTTTAAAAGAACAGCTTTTCATCAGTGGGCAGGAGACCTTGATTCAAGACCTTTCCCTGCAAGACATCTTATGAACAACGCTCTTTATAAAAGACCTGATACGGATGAGCCAATGGCTACTATCCAGACTGCAAGAGGATGCCCTTCGGCATGTGTATTCTGCCTGACTCCTATTATTTCAGGTACATGTGTCAGATTCAGAAGTCCTCAGAATGTACTTGATGAAATGCTTGAGTGCTATGATGTTCACGGCATTAAGTCTTTCTTCTTTAAGGCAGATACATTTACAATCGACCCTAAGTGGGTTAAGGAAATGTGTGAATTAATTATTAATTCCAAGATGCACGGAAATATTACATTTACTGCTAATTCAAGAGTTAATCCGTTATCAAAGGAGACACTTAAACTTATGAAGGATGCAGGATGCTTTATGGTTGCATTCGGATTTGAATCAGGCTCTGATGAAATGTTAAAAACATTACGTAAAGGTACTACTGTAGAGATGAACCTGCGTGCGGCAAAGTGGTGCCACGAGGTCGGACTTCAGTTCTGGGGATTTTACGTTATCGGATTCCCATGGGAGAATAGGGAACACATTCTGGCTACGAAGAAACTCATTATGGAATCAGATCCTGACTTTATTGAGGTTAAGATGGCGTTGCCGTTCTATGGCACTCCTTTATATGATGCATGTAAGGAATTCGACCTTCTTGCGGAATCACCTATGGGATGCGACTTCTTCCACTCGGCTATGAAGGGAACTAAGTATTTATCTCAGGAGGAAGTTGAAAAGCTTCGTAAGAACATCTTACTTTCGTTCTACTTAAGACCTAAATACATCTTTAAGAAGATGGGTGAGTGTATCACGAAGCCGGGAGTATTTTTAAACTACTGCAAGTATGGAATAAAGCTTGTAGTTAATCTATTTAAGAGATAATAAGTACAATGCTATATAAAATACAAAAGGGTACGGTTGAGTATGGCGCTGATGTAATACTTGACAATATCGACTTTGAAATTAAAAACAAAAATGAAAAAATTGCCGTAGTCGGACGTAATGGCTGCGGCAAAACTACGTTATTAAAGCTTATTGCAGGAGACATTTCATTAACAAGACATGATGGCGATGAAGATACTGCAATCTTTAAAACAGGCAATTTAGAGATTGGGTATTTAAGGCAGATTGCTTTTGAAAACGAAGAACTTACGCTTGATGAGGAAATCAGAAAAGTATTCAAAAGAATACTTGATATGAAAAAACGTCTTGATGAGCTTGTTGTTTTTATGTCGGAAAACAGCGTAAGCGAAACAGAACACGAAAAGCTTGCACACGAATATGTTGAGCTTGAAGAGAAGTTTAAGGATGACGGCGGATATTATTACGAAAAGGAATACGATACAATATTAAGAAAATTCGGATTTAGCGATGATGATAAGAAAAAGAAGCTTAATGAATTTTCAGGAGGCCAGAGAACAAAACTGGCATTTATAAAATTGCTTTTATCAAAGCCTGACATCCTGCTTCTTGACGAGCCTACAAACCATTTAGATATTACAGCAATTGAGTGGCTTGAAGGCTATATTAAAAATTACAAAAAGGCATGCGTTATCGTGTCGCATGACAGAATGTTCCTTGATAACACAGTAGAAACCGTATATGAGATAGAACATAACAGAATAAAGCGTTATCCGGGTAATTATACGTATTTCGTTAATAAAAAGAAAGAAGATTATGACAGACAGCTCAAGGCATATAATGCTCAGCAAAAAGAAATAGAAAGACTTGAAAAGGTAGCTGAAAGATTTATGGCCAAGGCTACTAAGACTTCAATGGCGCAGAGTAAGCTAAAGGCAATTGAGCATATGGATAAAATCGAAGCGCCTGATAAGTATGATAACAGAACTTTCCGCGCAAGCTTTGAAATTCAGGCCGAAACAGGTAAGGATGTTCTCTTTGTCAAGGACTTGGAAATCGGTTATGACAGAGTACTAAGTAAAGTAAATTTAGACATTAAGAGGGGACAGAGACTTGCTATAATCGGGGGCAACGGTGTCGGTAAATCAACACTTCTTAAAACACTTGTTGGAATTTTAGAGCCGCTTGGCGGAGAATACAGGTATGGCACTAATGTTCAGATTGGATATTTTGACCAGAAGATGGCAGAATATTCGTCTGATAAGCGGGTTATTGATGATTACTGGGACGAATATCCGAACCTTACTGAAACCGAAGTGAGAAACTGTCTTTCGGCGTTTTTATTCACAGGTGAAGAAGTATTTAAGAACGTCAACATGCTTTCCGGTGGAGAGAGAGTCAGGCTTGCACTTGCCAAGATTTTCAAGCAGAAGCCTAATGTTTTGATTCTTGATGAGCCTACAAACCATATGGACATTGTCGGCAAGGAAACACTTGAATCAATGCTTAAGGATTTTGCAGGAACGGTTATTTTCGTTTCACACGACAGATATTTTGTTAAGAAAGTATCGGACGTCATTTTGGAAATGAAGGAAGATGGTTCTAAGCTGTGGCAGTTTGGCTATGATGATTATATGGAAAAAAGTGCCAAAGCTGAAGCAACAGATACAGGCAGAACTATTAATGAATCAAATGCAAATTTAAAGACACCCGTAGAAGCACCGACATCTGCAATGAATTCATATCAGGCAGGAAAAGAGCTTTCAAGAAACAGAAAGAAGATTGCCAAAATAGAAGAGGAAATCGAAAAGCTTGAAGCATACATTAATGAGTTAAAGGAAAAGCTTAATGATGAGACGATTGCATCAAGCTATATGAAGCTTTCTAAAGTGCAGGAAGAAATTGATGCTAACGAAGAACAACTGCTTACGCTTATGGATGAATGGGAGAGATTAAATGAGGGATAATTTAACTAAATCAGATATAGAGAAAATGGAAGCAGAAATTGAGCACAGAAAAGTCGTTGTAAGACATGAGCTTTTAGAGCATGTTAAAACTGCAAGAGCTCAGGGTGACTTATCTGAGAACTTTGAATATTATGCCGCCAAGAAAGAAAAGAATAAAAACGAAAGCAGAATAAGATATCTTGAGAGGATGATTAGAACTGCCAATGTTGTAGATGATTCATCGGCTGATGATGAGGTCGGAATTAATAATACTGTTACTGTTGAATTTATCGAAGATAAGGAAACAGAGACATACAGAATTGTTACGACTGTAAGAGTTGATACATTCAAAAATATGATAAGTATTGATTCTCCTCTTGGAAAAGCTCTTATGGGACATAAGGTCGGGGATATAGTCAATGTCAAAGTTAATGAAAATGTCAATTATGATGTTAAGATTTTAGAAATTGATAATACAACCGATGACAGTCAGGATGAGATTAATAAGTTCTAATTTGCATTTTAAGTAATAAAAAAGCTGCCACCTAAGTGACAGCTTTTATTATTTATTTTACCGTTACAGGAGTACCTGCCTTACCGGGTATTGTAACTGTGAATGTTCTCATATTGAGCTTAGCGTGCTCAGGATTTGTATTAGGTGTAACCTGGATTACATACTTACCTGGTGCCTGCATAAATGGTGCTAACGGCTGTGCTCCAATCGCATCAATATTAATCAAAACGCCGTTTAATGTTACGATTGAATGGTATGGAATATAACATACAGCGAGCATGTTAGGATCAAAATACATAGGAACTGCTTCTAATGGATTCTGAACTCTTGGGTCAAGCACTGAAGGTGACGGAGTCTGAATGGTCTGTGGCAACGGAATAGATGTTGCATTAAGAACCTGATCGCCCATGTACTTATTACAGTGTTCACATCTGTAGATTAAGAAACCATCTGTAGTGGCGGTAGGCATTACAATTATGTGTCCTGCATCTCTCTTATGTCCGAGAGCAGGTCTGTCCCACTTCTCAACTACTTTATTACAAGTGTCGCAATAATAAATCGTGCTTCCTGTCTGCTCACATGTCTGTTCTGATGTGTGACAGTCAACAGCTACCCAGTAATGACAACCTCCGTTGTAGCACTCGCCTGGAATTGAAGCCGGAACAGCGAAAACATCTGCCGGATTTAAAACAAGAACTGCACCGATAATACCTAACAGAGCAAGTCCTTTTGTAATATACTTTGTGATTTTCATTTTGCTCTCCTTCTCCCCATAATTTAAGGAAATAAACTTAACAGATTCAGTTTACCATAATAGTTTTTGGTTTACAATAATTAGATTATTAATGTTATGGAATAATCTGAATTTGTATGATAGAATTATCGTTGTGTGTTATAATCATACACTTGTTTTAGAACTTAATTTGTTGGAGGATAAATAAATGGCATTACTTGAGACATGGAGAAAAATGGCGTACTCAGAGACAGCAGATAAGAATGCATTATCTAAGCTTTGGGGAGATTATTTCCAGAAGGAAAAGGAGATTTATGCTGAGCTTCTTTCAAATCCGGATACTGCAGTAACAGGTACAGTAAAGGAACTCGCAGATAAATATGGCGTTGATGTAATGACTATGACCGGATTTCTTGATGGAATCAATGACAGCCTCAAGAAGGCTAATCCTATAGAAGAGATGGAAGAGGATACTACAGTTTCTCTTGATTTTGATAAAGAGCTCTTATATAAGAACATGGTTAAGGCAGGCGCTGACTGGCTTTATGGTCTTGAACAGTGGAATGACATTTTCGATGAAGATAAGAGAAAGGCTCTTTATAAGGAGCAGAAAAAGTCAACAACCGTAGTTCACGACGGACCAAAGGTGTTCCCTAACGATCCATGTCCATGCGGCTCAGGAAAGAAATATAAAAAGTGTTGTGGACAACGCAGGTAATGCGAAGCCAACTTCACCATTTAATATAGAGGAAATAAATTATGTCACAGTTTAAAGAAAATCTTGAATTAAATACATTGAATCATTCATGTGCACATATGATGGCACAGGCAATTAAGAGGCTTTACCCGGGAGCTAAGTTCTGGGTCGGACCTGTAGTAGACGAGGGCTTTTATTACGATGTTGATGTTCCATCAGGCACAATAACAGATGAAGACATCGAAGCAATCGAAAAGGAAATGAAGAAATGTGCCAAGGAAGCCAAGAAAATCGTTCGCAGAGAGATTTCAAAGGCTGAAGCACTTGAAATGTTTAAGGATGATGAATATAAGCTCGACCTTATTTCAGGGCTTGATGATGGTAATATTTCAATTTATACACAAGGTGAGTTTACAGACCTCTGTAGAGGACCTCATGTAGATAATACAAAGCTTTGTAAGAACTTTAAGCTTGTTAAGCATTCAGGAGCTTACTGGAAGGGCGATGCCAAGAATAAAGTGCTCCAGAGAATTTACGGTGTATGTTTCCCTACTCCGGAAGAGCTTGAAGCACATCTTAAGGAGCTTAACGAGGCTAAGGAGAGAGATCATCGTAAGATAGGTAAGGATTTATCGCTCTTCATGACAGATGACCTTGTTGGACAGGGACTTCCAATGTTCCTTCCAAAGGGCTATACAATCTGGAATGAGCTTGAGACATACATAAGAGAGAAGGAAATACGTCTTGGTTATCAGCACGTGTTAACACCATGTATCGGTACGGTTAACCTTTATAAGACATCAGGACATTGGGATCATTACAAGGAGAATATGTTCCCTGCAATGGAGGTTGATGACGAGACATTTGTACTTCGCCCGATGAACTGCCCTCACCATATGATGATTTATGCTAATGCACCTCATTCATACAGAGAGCTTCCTATCCGTATTGCTGAAATTGCTCATGACTTCAGATACGAAGCATCAGGCGCACTTAAGGGAATAGAGAGAGGCAGACATTTCTGCCAGAATGACTCACACCTGTTTGTAACTCCTGATCAGATCAAGGATGAGTTTAAGTCAGTTGTTGACCTTATCTTTGATGTATATAAAGATTTTGGAATCACAAATTACAGATGTGTACTTTCGCTTCGTGATCCATCAGATAAAGAGAAGTATCATGATGATGATGAAATGTGGAACACAGCAGAACAGGCACTTCGTGATACACTCGATTCAATCGGTATTGAATATACAGAAGAAATAGGCGAAGCTGCATTCTATGGACCTAAGCTTGACGTTAATGTTAAGCCGGCAGTAGGCGCTGAGTATACACTTTCCACATGTCAGCTTGACTTCTGTCTCCCGGCTAAGTTCGACCTTAAGTATGTTGATGCAGACGGAAGCAAAAAGACACCGGTAGTTTTACACAGAGCAATTCTTGGTTCGCTCGACAGATTTATGGCATATATTCTTGAAGAGACAAAGGGCAAATTACCGACATGGCTTTCACCTGTACAGGTTAAGGTGCTTCCTCTTTCAGACAAATATGTTGATTATTCGCAGAAGATTTATGAAAAGCTTCTTGATGAAGGAATCAGAGCTGAAATTGATACAAGAGACGAGAAAATCGGATATAAGATTCGTGAGGCAAGACTTGAGAAGGTTCCGTACATGCTCGTTCTTGGACAGAAGGAAGAAGAGACAGGAGAGGTTGCCGTTCGTTCTAGATTTGCAGGAGACGAGGGCGCTAAGAACTTTGATGAGTTTGTAAAGTCAATTAAGGAAGAAATCAATACTAAGACTATCAGGGAAGAGATTCCGTTTGAGGATAGAAAGTAATATTGTTTTCATTGTCAATAAAGATTGCACTGTAATCATTATTTGAAGATAAGGAGTCAAGCAGCCTGGCTCCTTTTTCTTTGCCTAAAAGAAAAAGAACGGTTGAGAGCGCGTCAGCATCGAGTGAGGATTTGGTAATTACAGATACTGAATTAAGTGCGTTGTCTACAGGATATCCTGTTGTAATATCTATTATGTGATGATAAATCTTACCGTCATATTCAAAGTATCTCTGATAATTACCGCTTGTTACTATTGATGTATCTTTTTCCTTAACGGAAGTAATGATATCGGTATTCTCTTTGTCATCAGAAAACGGAGCACTTATTCCGATGTTATAGAATCTGTCTTCCTTAAGCGGGTTTTCGCCTATTAACAGTACATTGCCACCAAGCTCGATGATTCCGCTCGTAACACCGTTTGAAATAAGAAATTCCTTTATTTTATCGGCAATATAGCCTTTGGCAACGGCACCTAAATCAAGCTTTGCACCGTTCACGGTAATTCTTACACTTTCTGTATTATCATCTAATTCGATTGTGTCTTTACCACAAAGAGACCGGGCACTACTGATTTTTGCAGATGTAGGAAGAGAGATACTTTTTCCGTTATTTATTGCGTCACTTTTAGCATTTATATCCCAAAGTTCGGTCAATGCTCCGCACATTACGGAAAAGCGTCCGCCTGATAGGTCTTCATAATAAAGAGAACGCTTAATTAATGAATACGTTTCGCTGTCTAATTTAACCCACTTTGAATTTGAATGATTGACTTTATATACATCACTTCCTTCTTTTGTTTTAGAGAAGAGATTTTCATATTTTTCCGCAAGTAAAAAGCACTCATCTATCAGCTTTGATGAGTTTTTTTCATAAAGCGTAACTGAAATAAGCGTATCAAAATAAACACCTGACTTTGATACAGGAGATTTGTATTTAGTGCAGCCTGTAACCAATAGAAGGCATAAAACAAGCAGTATGATTTTTATTATTGAATTTAGCTTTGTGTAGTGCTTTTTTCTCATAGAAAGTATGATACAATATTAAAGGCAGTTGTGTCGAGTAAAGACAGAAAGGTATTTATTATGAATAATCAGGCAGTTAATCCGTATCTTCCTTCATGGGAATATATTCCTGACGGGGAGCCTTATGTATTTGATGACAGGGTTTATATTTACGGTTCACATGATAAATTTAACGGAGACGTGTATTGCATGCTTGACTACGTGTGCTGGTCGGCAAGTGTAGATAATCTGGCTGAGTGGAGATATGAGGGTGTCATATATAGGAAGGACCAGGACCCTGCCAACGGCGATTTGCAGGGAAACCTCTATGCACCGGATGTATGTAAGGGATTAGATGGCAGATATTATCTCTACTATGTGTTAAGTAATTTATCGATTGTGTCTGTTGCTGTATGCGATGAGCCGGCAGGCAAGTATGAGTTTTACGGATATGTGCATTATGAAGACGGAGTGAGGCTTGGCGAAAAGGAAGGCGATGAGCCACAGTTTGACCCGGGAGTACTTCTTGAGAATGGCAATGTATACATGTATACCGGCTATTGTCCGCTTGATGATGATAAGAGACATGGCGCGATGTGCACAGTTCTTGATACGGACATGCTGACAGTTAAGGAAGGACCTCAATTTGTAATCCCGAATAAGATTTGCTCTAAGGGCGGTGAGTACGAAGGCCATGCATTTTTTGAAGCACCTTCAATAAGGAAAAAGGGCGACACTTACTTCCTTATCTATTCAACCGAGCTTAACCACGAGCTTGCGTATGCAACAAGCAAGGAGCCTACGAAGAACTTTAAATATCAGGGTGTGCTTGTAAGTAATGGCGACTTAAACATTGATTCATATAAACCGGGTGCAAAGCCAATGTGCTATTGTGCCAACAACCATGGAAGCATGGTTAAGATTAATGATGATTGGTACATTTTTTATCACAGACATACAAATGGTACAAATTATTCAAGACAGGCGTGCTTTGAAATCTTAAAGGAGAGAGAGGATGGACTATTCTACCAGTCAGAGATTACTTCAAACCATGGAATGAAGCCGCTTATCGGTCAGGGTGAATATCCTGCATACATTGCATGTCATTTGTATAACGATTTGGACGTTACATATATTCCGTGGAGCGGATGGATGGATGACAGATTCCAAAAGATTACGCAGGAAGGCGGAGACGGCGACGAGAATGTAGGCTATGTTGCCAATTTACGTAAAGGCTGCGGCGTCGGGTTTAAGTATTTCGAGCTTAAGAATGTTAAGTCTGTATCCGTATATACTAAGGGATATGCAACAGGAAAGTTCGAGTTAAGAACTGCATACGATGGAGAGGCTATTGCGTCATTTGATATGGAATACTCTAATGTATGGAGAGAGTATAAGGCTGATGTCAACATTGAGGATGGAGTTTATGCACTTTACTTTGTGTTCATGGGTGAAGGACATATGCAGTTTAGGTCGTTTGCGATTGAGTGTGAATGATATTATGGAATGAGCCTAACGCATGAAAAAGTGATTGACAACGTAACTAAACGATGTTAGAATATTCGGAGTGTGAAAACACAGTGCAAGCAGAGTGAGAACTCTCACCCCGAGACCTTTGATGTGTTACCGGGCGTTTAGAATATTTTTCCTGACTGATTCAGGACATTTATTTTGGACGAGTGCTTGCAGGCATTCGTTTTTTTATGTGTTAATTGCAGTAATTTTAGTAACCATGTATTTATGGAGGGTAAAGCAATAGGCGATTTAATGATTAACGGACAGATTAGAGATAAGGAAGTCCGCGTAATAGGAGAAGATGGTGAGCAGCTTGGCATTATGTCAGCGGCAGAGGCACAGAAGATTGCAGATGAGGCAGGGCTTGATTTAGTTAAAATTGCCCCGACAGCGAAGCCTCCTGTATGTAAGATTGTCGACTACGGCAAGTTCAAATATGAGCAGGCCCGTAAGGAAAAGGAAGCTAAGAAAAAGCAGAAGACAATCGAAGTTAAGGAGATCCGTATGTCGCCTAACATCGACACGAATGACTTAAATACTAAGATTGCAGCAGCAAGAAAGTTCCTTGAGAAGGGTGACAGGGTTAAAGTTACAATCCGTTTCAGAGGAAGAGAGCTTGCGCACATGAACGATAACAAGTATATCCTTGATGACTTTGCCAAGGCACTTGAAGATATATCAGTTGTTGAGAAGCCGGCTAAGGTTGAGGGACGTACATTAACAATGTTTTTAACCGAAAAGAGATAATAGCTTATCACCAAACGGTTGAATATAAAATTTAGGAGGAACACAATTATGCCAAAGATTAAAACAAACAGATCAGCAGCAAAACGTTTTAAAGTTACTGGAACAGGTAAGCTTAAGAGAAATAAAGCTTATAAGCGTCACATTCTTACAAAGAAGAGCACAAAGACAAAGAGAAACCTTCGTCAGCCAGCTATTACGGATTCAACAAACGTAAGCAACATGAAGAAGATTATGCCATATTTATAAGGTGTAGTTTGTAACGTATTTAGTTTGATTTGATTTAGGAGGAACATAAAAATGGCAAGAATTAAAGGTGGCTTAAATGCCAAGAAGAAACATAACAGAGTATTAAAGCTTGCTAAGGGCTACAGAGGAGCCAGAAGCAATCAGTATAGAGTAGCTAAGCAGAGCGTTATGCGTGCACTTACAACAGCATACGCAGGACGTAAGGAGAGAAAGCGTCAGTTCAGACAGCTTTGGATTGCACGTATCAATGCAGCAGCAAGATTAAACGGTCTTTCATACAGCAAGATGATCTACGGATTAAAGGTTGCTAACATCGACATCAACAGAAAGATGCTTGCAGAGATGGCCGTTAATGACGCAGAGGGCTTCAAGCAGCTCGCTGAAATCGCAAAGTCTAAAATTGCTTAATTAGTAGTTCACTACTTTGCAGAATGCATTAAAATACCGGAAATCGTATCCACGATTTCCGGTTTTTTTAATACAAATCATTCATTTTCATGGTTTCTGCCTTCTTGATTCTCACTTATAACCATGTTATTATTTGTCTATCTGAAGCAAATCTGCTTCAACCAATCAAATCAAGAAGAATATTTTTCTTCTTCATGGCGTATCGCCGGTTTTCAATTTTTCTTATATTTTTATTCATTTCAGAAAGGATCTATCTATGAAAGAAAAGCAAATTTTTACAAACTCACCCTCAGAAACCGACAATTCTTACATCTTGGATTCCGGTACAACTCACTACACTAACTCTGCCCTCGCGGAAGAATTAAGTGCACCTCTCCCCTATAAAAAATTTCTTCCGGAACCAACCGAAGAAGTCCGAACGCTTCTTAAAAATGCACACGGAGAAATCAAATACAGAGGTACTAACAATTACATATTCCAGGCATTTCTACAAGAAAACAATGATGCGCTTAAAAACCTAATCTGTTCTGTCTTACATATGAATACAAATTCAGTTAAGTCTATAGTAATCACGAATCCCATTCTCCTAGGAAAATATATTGAGATTAAAACATTCATTTTGGATATTAAAGTATTACTTAACGATAACACAATAATTAATCTTGAAATGCAGATCGAGAACCAGCTTAATTGGCCGGAACGCTCACTTGGGTATCTTTGTCGTTCCTTTGATAATCTAAATACCGGTGCCGATTATCTAAATACTAAGCCTGCCATACACATTGGTTTTCTTGACTATTGTCTCTTTCCGGACAAGCCTGAATTTCATGCCACATATAAGCTTTTAAATGTTAAAAACCACAATGTATATACTGACAAATTCATCATAAATGTGGTAGACTTAACTCGTATTAACATGGCAACAAAAGAAGATAAGTTATATGGCGTAGATAAATGGGCTGCCTTTTTCAAGGCAGATAAGTGGGAGGATATTATTATGTTAGCAGACCAGATACCTTCATTACAGACGTCCGTTGAAACTCTGTATCAATTAAACACTGACGAGCAGATTCGCGAAACCTGCGACCGCTTTATTCGCGCCGAAAACAGAGAACGCGGATATAAAAATTGGATTGCAAGTCAGGCGGAAGAAATCGCCAAGCAAAAGGAAGAGCTCGATGCACAAAAGGCTGAGCTCGCTGTACAAAAGGAAGAACTTGCCAACAAGGATGCAGAAAACGAAAAGCTGAAAGAGGAAATCGAACGGCTTAAATTACAGATTGCTCAGAAACAGGAATAGTGCAAAATTTAATAATTGATTATGAAAGCAGTCTCGGTGGGGCTGCTTTTTTGAAAATTGAGGCAGAAATATAAAATGTTATATTGGACCTGTTAATTTGGGTGAAAATCAAGGTGGATAGATGATGGAAATAACTATTGAGGAATCAAAGAACAGGGCAGAGGAAAGCATCAGAAAGAAATTTCATAAAACGCTTTTCTCGCCGTTTGCGAAGGCATGTAAGACGTATGAGCTTATTCAGGAAAAAGATCACATAGCAGTATGCATTTCCGGCGGTAAGGATTCTATGCTTATGGCCAAATTGTTCCAGGAAATTAAACGGCACAGACAGGTTGACTTTGATTTGACATTTCTTGTGATGGATCCGGGGTACAATGAAGAAAACAGAATACTTATAGAAGAAAATGCAAAAAGGCTTGGTATCCCTGTGACAATTTTTGAGAGTACTATTTTTGATTCGGTTGATTCAATCGATAAAAATCCATGCTATCTGTGCGCAAGAATGAGAAGGGGATACTTATACAGTAAGGCTAAGGAACTAGGTTGCAATAAAATTGCTTTGGGACATCATTATGATGACGTTATAGAAACAATTCTTATGAGTATGCTTCATAGCGGTCAGATTCAGACTATGATGCCTAAGCTGCATAGCACAAATTTTGAAGGAATGGAGTTAATAAGACCGCTTTACCTCATTAGAGAAGAAGACATTTGCAAGTGGAGAGATTACAATAATCTTCGTTTTCTGCAATGTGCATGTCATTTCACAGAGACTTGCAGCACATGCAATGAGGACGGAACAACGGCGTCTAAGAGACTTGATACTAAGAGGTTAATTGCAAAGCTTAAGGAGAACAATCCTTATGTTGAAGGCAATATTTTCAAGAGCGTTGAAAATGTTAATATAGATACGATAATTGAGTACAAGAAGAACGGTGTAAGACATAATTTCCTTGAGACTTATAATAATGAGCCTACATAATTGTATGTCAAAAGGGACAATCCTCGTGGTATGCGGTACTTGACTTTAGTGCGTTGAAGCGATACAATATCCAAGGTTTAATATCAGCAACCAAGGAGGAAAAAATTATGAAGAAGAAAATCGCTATGCTTCTTACAGCTGCTATGGTATTAGGGCTTGTAGGATGTGCTCAGACTGAGACTCAGGCACCGGCAGCAACAGAAGAAGCAAAAACAGAAGAAACAGTAGAAGAAGCACCTGAAGCAGAGGCTACAGAAGAGGAAGCACCGGCAGAAGCTGCAGCTTCATATACAATCGGTGTATGTCAGCTCGTTGAGCATCCTGCTCTTGATGCAGCAACACAGGGATTTATGGATGCAGTTACAGCAGAGCTTGGTGACGCAGTATCATTTGATGTTCAGAATGCACAGGGTGATTCTAATACCTGTTCAACAATTATTAACAGCTTTGTATCTAACAATGTAAGCCTTATTCTTGCAAATGCTACACCTGCACTTCAGGCTGCAGCAGCAGGAACAAATGAGATTCCGATTCTTGGTACATCAGTTACAGAGTACGGTGTAGCACTTGATATCGACAACTTCTCAGGTACAGTAGGCGGCAACATTTCTGGTACTTCAGACCTTGCTCCACTTGATAAGCAGGCAGACATTTTCACAGAGTTACTTCCTGATGTTAAGAAGGTAGGTCTTGTATACTGTTCAGCAGAAGCTAACTCACAGTATCAGGTCGATGTAGTTAAGGAATGTCTTGAAGGTAAGGGAATTGAGTGTGAGTTATATGCATTCGCTGATTCTAACGACTTATCAGCAGTTGCTACATCAGCAGCCAATGAGTGTGAAGCACTTTATGTTCCTACAGATAACACAGTAGCTTCAAATGCTGAGATTATTCAGAACATTTGCTTACCGGCAGGTATTCCTGTAGTTGCAGGTGAGGAAGGTATCTGTGGTGGATGCGGTATCGCAACACTTTCAATCAGCTACTATGATCTTGGTACAGCAACAGGTAAGATGGCAGTTAAGGTTCTTAAGGGCGAAGCTAATATCTCAGAAATGCCTATAGAGTATGCGCCTGAATTTACTAAGAAGTACAATGCTGCAAACTGTGAAGCACTTGGAATTAAAGTACCGGATGATTATGTAGCAATTGAGGCAGAATAATTATTTAAGGTAGTATTAAATTAAAGACAAATGTGATATTATAATTCGCGGGCGTATTATACGCCCGTGAATTGTATATTAAAGAGGTATAGCATGAATTTTGTAAGTTTATTGAATGCAATGCCCGGTGCACTGGCACAGGGACTTATATGGGGTATCACGGCAATCGGAATTTATATTACATATAAAGTATTGGATATTGCCGACCTTACAGTTGACGGTTCTCTTGGAACAGGCGGCGCGGTATGCATTATGATGATGATGTCAGGACATAATGTGTATGTTTCAATGTTAGTTGCCATGATAGCCGGAATGCTTACGGGACTTGTTACCGGAATATTTCACACATTTATGGGTATTCCTGCAATACTTGCCGGTATTTTAACACAGCTTGGATTGTATTCAGTAAATTTAAAAATAATGGGAAAGTCAAATCAGGCGATAAATGTTGATAAATACGACCTGATGGTTTCGTTAAGATATATTAAAAATGTCGCAATTTATCAAAACACGATATTACTAGTCGCTTTGGTTGTAATCATACTCATTGCAGTGCTTTACTGGTTTTTCGGGACAGAACTTGGTTCATCACTTCGTGCAACAGGCTGTAATGCAGGTATGGCAAGAGCCCAGGGAATTAATACAGATTTTGCTAAGGTATTGGGACTTATGATTTCGAACGGCCTTGTTGCATTTTCAGGCTCCCTTCTTGCACAGTATCAGGGATTTGCGGATATCAATATGGGACGAGGATGTATCGTTATCGGTCTTGCAGCTGTAATTATCGGAGAGGCTGTATTTGCATTTTTCCACAATTTTGCAGCAAAGCTTTTGGCAGTAACACTTGGTTCTGTAATTTATTATTTCGTATACAACGTCGTAATCTGGCTTGGAATCGACGCAGATTTATTAAAGCTTCTCTCAGCTATCGTTGTTGCTATATTCCTTGCAGCTCCGTATTTAAGAAGCAAGTACATGCCTAAGAAGGCAGTTAAGAAAATAACAGACGGGGAGGGCGCATAATATGTTAAAAGTATCACATGTAAGCAAGACATTTAATGCCGGTACGGTTAATGAAAAGCTCGCTCTTGATGATTTTTCAATAACAATTAACGAAGGCGATTTTATCACGGTTATTGGTGGTAACGGAGCAGGAAAGTCAACTTTTATGAATGCAGTCGCAGGTGTATGGAGAGTTGATGAGGGTAAGATTGAGATTGACGGAGAGGATGTAACTTCGCTTCCTGAACATAAGAGAGCTAAGTATTTAGGAAGAGTATTTCAGGATCCGATGCTTGGAACTGCCGCAACAATGGAAATTCAGGAAAATCTTGCACTTGCAAAGAGGCGTGGACTTTCAAGAACGCTTAAGCCGGGAATTACTAAAAAAGAGATAAAAGAATATAAGGAAATGCTTAAGATTCTTGACCTTGGACTTGAAGACAGAATGACTACAAAAGTAGGACTTCTTTCAGGCGGACAGAGACAGGCGCTTACACTCCTTATGGCGACACTTAAAAAGCCAAAGCTTTTGTTGCTCGATGAGCATACTGCAGCGCTTGATCCTAAGACAGCAGCTAAGGTTCTTGAGATTACCGATAAGATTGTTAAGAGAGATAATCTCACAACACTTATGATCACACATAATATGAAGGATGCCATAATGCATGGCAACAGATTGATTATGCTTAATGACGGTAAGATAATTCTTGATATTTCGGGTGAAGAGAAGAAAAATCTTACAGTGGCAGATCTTCTTAAAAAGTTCGAGCTAGCCAGTGGAGAAGAGTTTACAAACGACAAAGCAATACTTGGATAATTTGAATTAATCATAGACCGGCAATGCCGGTCTATTTTGTTGTCATTATCCTCTATAGTTGTTTATTTAAGTAAAATAGTGTAAAATTATAGTGTGTGTACGCTGGGAGGAAATATATATGTTTGCTACACTTATTCCATTATTTGACGAGACTCTGGCAGTATCCGGATATTCGTTGTTTTCACAGAAAAAGAATAATCTTCTTACACCATCCCTTCTTGGAACGGGTGAGAATGACGGAGCGGGAGTAGTTGCCGGATTCGAGATAATTAATACAATTGGAGCGGATGCTATTTCAAGGGGCAAGATTATATTTGTCCCTCTTAATAATATGTCTGTATTTTCTGATATTGAGGAGCAGTGCAAAATACCTCATAAGAGTGTCGCACTTTTACTTGATAACAGCGTTAAGCCTGAAATGATGTTCATTAACAGAATTAAGGAACTTAAGGCATCAGGCTTTACACTTGCAATCAGAAAACTTAATATTCCTGATTTTGAACCATACAGGGAAGTGCTTTCATTAATTGATTATATAATTCTTGACTATAAGAAGATTGCCAATATCGATGCGGCTAAGATGTATTTTGGAAGGATTTATCCAAATATCAGACTTGTTGCGGGTAACCTTGACAGTATGGATGCGTTTGAAGACTTAGTTGACGGTGGCGGATATACACTTTTCGAGGGTGATTTTTACAGATTGCCTATTACTAAGGGCGATACTGAAGTATCACCGCTTAAGGCTAACTACATTGAACTTTTAAATGTAGTTAATAAACCTGATTTCGAGCTTACTAAGGCAGCTGACGTAATTGGACGTGATACAGCGTTAGTTATCGATCTTCTTAAGATGGTTAATAAAATTGCAATCAATTCAGAAATTACTTCAATCAGACATGCGGCAGCAATGCTTGGTCAGAGAGAACTTAAGAAATGGATCAACACAGCAGTTGCTAATCAGCTTTGCACAGACAGACCTAACGAGATTACAAGACTCTCACTTATAAGAGCTAAGTTTTGTGAGAATCTTGCCGGCGCATTTAGCTGTAAGGATAAGGATAATGAACTGTTCTTAACAGGTCTTTTCTCGGTAATCGATTTAATTCTTAATCAGCCTATGGAAGAGGCATTAAAGCTTGTATATCTTCCTAAGGAGATTAGCGATGCACTTACGCTTAATGAGGGCCAGCTCGCTAAGGTGCTTGATTTTGCGAAAGCATATGAGCAGGCTAACTGGACTGAGGCATCAAGAATTCTTGTTATTGAAGGCATAGACAGTAATGATACATACAAAGCTTATGTTGATGCACTTGACTGGTATGCTAAGATGTTTTCTAAGTGATTTAGATGAAATACGCCAATATTATTGTTAACATATCTAATGAAAATTTAGACAGGACTTTTCAGTACATTATTCCATCTCCACTGCAATCTGTAGTGGAGATTGGTTCTTTAGTGAGGATTCCATTCGGTAAATCTAACAGAATAATCGAAGGCTATGTAATCGATATTGTTAATACTCCTGAGTTTGATAAGGACAAGCTTAAGGAAGTTATCGATGTTATTGTCGACTCTAAAGTGACTGAATCAAGGCTTATAAAGCTTGCCGCTTTTATTCGTGAAAATTACGGCTCTACAATGATTAATGCATTAAAGATTGTTTTGCCGGTCAAGAAAAAAATTAAAGAAAAGCAGGAGAAGAGCATCGTCCTAAACATTTCAGAGGAAGAGGCAAAAGAAAAGCTGGTACTTTTTACAAAAAAGCACCAGAATGCAAGGGTAAGACTGCTTACCGAGCTTATTAAAGAAAAAGTTCTTGATTACAGCCTTGTAACATCAAAGCTTAACATTTCAAAAGCGACTATTACATATCTTACCGAGCAGGAAATTGTTAAAACAGAATCGAAACGAATCTATCGGAATGCAGCAATCGGCGAAATGTCGGCAAATAAAACTATTCTCAATGAACATCAGCAGATAATTGCAGATGACATCATAAAGGATATACGTAATTTGACTCCTAAGAAATATCTTATTCGTGGAATTACAGGTTCCGGTAAGACTGAAATCTATATGGAAGTAATTGATGAAGTAATAAGACAGGGCAGACAGGCAATCGTTCTTATTCCTGAAATCGCACTTACATATCAGACTGTAATGAGATTTTACAAACGATACGGGGACAGAGTATCTACGCTTCATTCGAAACTTTCACAAGGTGAAAAGTATGATCAGTTTGAGAGAGCCAAAAATCATGAAATTGATGTGATGATCGGACCAAGGTCTGCTTTATTTGTTCCGTTTGACAATATTGGTGTAATTGTTATTGATGAAGAGCATGAGGGCTCTTACAAATCAGAGAAAATGCCAAGGTATCATGCAAGGGAAGTTGCAGGGGAACTTGCAAGACTTCACAATGCAGCACTTGTTTTAGGTTCTGCAACTCCTTCTGTTGATGCATATTATGAAGCGAAAAACGGAGAGTATAAATTATACGAGCTCAATAAAAGAGCAAAGGAAGCAAAGCTTGCTAATGTTAAGATTGTTGATTTGAGGGAAGAACTAAAATCAGGCAATAAGACGATGTTTTCAAGGTCTCTTAGAGAAAAAATGGAAGAGAGGCTTCTTAAAGGCGAACAGATAATGCTCTTCTTAAACAGGAGAGGGTACAATGGCTCTGTTTCATGCAGGGCATGCGGAGAAGTAATAAAATGTCCGCATTGTGATGTGTCGCTTTCGGAACATAAAAGAGAAAATAAACTGGTATGTCACTACTGCGGATATTCAACGGGCTTAGTAAATCAATGTCCAAACTGTGGTTCAACAATGGTTGCCGGGCTTAGAATCGGCACTGAAAAGGTCGAGGAAAAGATTAAAGAAATGTTCCCTATGGCTAATGTGCTTAGAATGGATGGGGATACAACCAAAAATAAAGACAGCTACAATAATATCTTAAGTGCATTTGCGAATAAAGAAGCAGATATTCTTATCGGGACACAGATGATAGTAAAAGGTCACGATTTTCCATATGTTACACTTGTAGGAATAATGCTTGCAGATTTATCGCTGAATGTGAATGATTACAGGGCATCGGAGAGAACGTTCCAGCTTATAACGCAGGCAGCCGGAAGAGCCGGCAGAGGAGAAATCCCGGGAGACGTTGTCATACAGACGTATTGTCCTGATGACTTTAGTATTGTTGCAGCATCACATCAGGATTATAAAGAGTTCTATGACGAGGAGATTTCATATAGGAAGATGCTTATGTATCCGCCATATGGGCAGATGATGTTAATTATGCTTGAAAGTGACGACTATGACAGTGTTCTTAAGTACTCTGAATATTTGGCAGAAAAAATAAAAAGTGATATAATCACAGAGAATTTTAAGGCGATAATAATCGGTCCTGCCGATGCAAATATTGTCAAGGTTTCAGACATATTCAGGCGTGTTTTATATGTTAAGGCACGTGAATATGAAAAGCTTGTTTATATTAAGGATTATATTGAGAATAATTTATCATCAGATGATAAAATAAGAATCAGCTTTGATTTTAATCCGATGAATTCGATTTAAGGAGGAAAATATTTTGGCTTTAAGGGATATAAGGGAAATAGGAGAGGAATGCCTTACTAAAAAGTGCAAGGAAGTCAAGGAAATGACAGACAGACTCCGTATTCTTATCGGGGATATGATTGATACAATGCATGAAGCAGAGGGTGTCGGTCTTGCAGCACCACAGGTTGGCATTTTAAGACGAATTGTAGTAATAGATGTTTCGGAAGAAGGCAATGAGCCGATTGTTCTTATTAACCCTGAAATAATTGAGAAAAGGGGCGAGCAGACAGGACCTGAGGGATGTCTGTCGGTTCCCGGTAAGACAGGAATGGTAACAAGAGCAGAATATGTAAAAGCAAAGGCTCTTGACATAGACATGAACCCGATAGAAGTTGAGGGAGAAGGGCTTCTTGCAAGGGCAATATGCCACGAACTTGACCACCTTGACGGGCATCTATATACAGAGCTTGTTGAAGGAAAGCTTATGACAAATGAAGAGTTTATGGAATATTTAAATGCCAATGCAAAAGAAGGGGATTCAGAATAATGAAAGTTTTATTTATGGGTACTCCCGAAATTGCAGCGACAATTCTTGATGCAATTATAAATAGTGAGCATGAAGTTGTAGGCGTAGTAACACAGGAAGATAAGCCAAAGGGTAGAGGCAAAAATTTATGCGCACCTCCGGTCAAGGAGCTTGCGCTTTCACACGGAATCGAGGTTTTTCAGCCACATATTATTAAAGAGGAGTCTGCAATACAAAGACTTAGAGACTTTAATGCAGATATATTTGTAGTTGCGGCATACGGCAAAATCTTATCAAAGGAGATACTTGATATTCCAAAGTATGGCTGCATTAACGCACATGCATCACTTCTTCCTAAATACAGAGGTGCAGCCCCTATCCAGTGGGCTATTATCGATGGTGAAAAGCTTACAGGCGTTACAATAATGCAGATGGATGAAGGACTTGATACAGGTGATATGCTTTTCAAGGATGCAGTTGAAATAGCGGATGATGATACAGCGGATACGCTTTATGATAAGCTTTCGGTTTGTGGTGCAAATCTTATTCTCGAAGCACTTAAAAGAATTGAGTCAGGAGATATCCATCCGATCAAGCAGGATGACTCACAGGCTACATATGCAAAAATGCTTGATAAGACGCTTGGAAGAATTAACTTTAACAAACCGGCTGTAGAGATCGAAAGACTTGTAAGAGGTCTTAATTCATGGCCGGGAACTTATACATATATTAATGATAAGTCGTTAAAAATATGGAAGTGTGCACTTACTGATATCAGATCAAACGGAGAGCCCGGAACAATACACAGTGCAGATAACGGAAGACTTTTTGTAAATACGCTTGATAATGCACTTGAGCTTTTAGAAGTTCAACTTGAAGGAAAAAAGCGAATGGATGTTAAGTCTTTTATGCTTGGATATAAAGTGGAAGCAGGACTTAAGCTATTATAGAGAAAGGGAGGATTATTATGATTAATTTGCTTTTATATGCGGCTGATGAACTTGGATACATTGGCGGATACGGCGGATATTACTATGGATTTGACTGGACATATATATTAGTTATCATTGGCGCAATTATCACTTGTATTGCATCATCAAGAGTTAATTCAACCTTTAAAAAATATTCAAAATACAGAGCATCAATCGGCTGCACAGGCGCTGAAATCGCAAGGAGAATGCTTAATCAGGAAGGAATATATGATGTAAGCGTTGAGCATATAAGCGGTAATCTTACGGACCATTACGATCCAAAGTCCAAGGTGTTAAGATTATCGGATCCTGTATATAATTCAACTTCTGTTGCGGCAATTTCCGTTGCAGCACATGAATGCGGACATGCAATTCAGCATTCGGAGGGCTATGAGCCGCTTAAGATAAGAAGCGCAATTGTACCGGTAGCTAATTTTGGCTCTAAGGCAGGAATGTACATTATTATCGCAGGCTGTTTATTATCGTTCTTTCAACCATTAATTACACTCGGAATTGTGCTTTTTTCATTTGGAATGATATTCCAGCTTGTGACACTTCCGGTTGAATTCAATGCTTCAAGCAGAGCGCTTAACGTACTTGAAGAGTCAGGCTGGCTTGTAGACGAAGAAAATAAAATGGCAGGAAAGGTTTTAAAGGCGGCAGCATATACATATGTTGCAGCAGCAGCGGCATCAATTCTTTCAGTGTTAAGACTTATCCTGTTATTTGGTAGATCAAAAAGTGACGACTGATTTATAAGGGAAAATTAAATGCCTGATAACAGAGAGATAGTTTTAGAAGCGCTTCTTTTGCATGACAAGGGCGAATACGCGGATAAAATTATTAAAAGCATACTTGATAAATATTCATATCTTGAGAGATTTGAGAGAGGCTTTATCAATCGTGTCTTTACGGGCACGGTTGAGAGAAGGCTTTCTCTTGATTTTATACTAAACCATTATTCAACCGTAAAAGTTAATAAGCAAAAGCCTGTAATAAGAGCAATTTTACTTATGAGCGCATATCAGATTCTGTTTATGGAGCAGATTCCGGATTCGGCTGCAATCAATGAAGCGGTCAAGCTTGCCAAGAAGAAACGGTTCAATGGTTTAACAGGATTTGTCAACGCTGTCTTAAGGCAGATTTCAAGGAATAAAGAAAACATCGACAGCTTATTTTTTGAGCTTAAATGTGATGAAGTAAAGCTTTTCTCAGCTAAGTATTCATGTCCTGAGTGGCTTTGCAAGCATTATTTAAGCGAGCTTGGGGCAAAAACGACAGAGCAGATTCTTATTAACTCGCTTACAGACAGAAAGATATGTGCCCGCACAAATTTGTCTCGTATTTCTACTGATGCACTTATTGATAAGCTTACAAAAGAAGGCATAGTGTGCGAGAGGATAGATGGATTTGATTCCTTTTACATTACGGCAAATGAAGGACTTTCAAATATTGATAGCTTTAATCAAGGGCTCTTTTGCATACAGGATTTAAGCTCACAAAGGATCGTTAATGACGAAGTTAAGGAAAGACTTAAAAATGCTGAGCTTGTTATAGATGTATGTGCGGCTCCCGGTGGTAAGACCTGCCATATAGCTGACATGGCAAAGTTTCTTAACAGTGGATTAAAGATCATTTCAAGAGACTTAACAGACAGTAAGGTTGAAAAGATAGAAGAAAACACGGATAGATGCGGTTTTGACAATGTGAGTACATGTGTATGGGACGCACTTAGGGAAGATGAAAGCTTACTTGAGAAGGCTGATATAGTAATAGCTGATGTACCGTGTTCAGGACTTGGTGTAATCGGAAGAAAGGTTGACATAAAATACCGTGTGCAGCCTGAGGATTTTAAGAGCCTTTCAAGTCTTCAAAAAGAAATAATTGATGTTGTATCAAAGTATGTGAAAAAGGGTGGAATGCTAATTTACTCTACGTGTACGGTCAACAACGTCGAGAATAGTGAAAATGCAAAATGGATTGAAGAAAACTTGCCGTTTAGTTTAGTAAGTGAAGAACAGTATGTGAATGATAATCCTGATTATGACGGATTTTACATTGCAAGATTTGTGAAAAATCAGTTTAGTAATGGTATATGAAAAGAGATTTACGTTCATTAAATTTAAATGAATTAGAGGAAGAGATAGTAGCGCTTGACGAAAAAAAGTTCAGGGCAATTCAAATTTTTGACTGGATGCATAATAAGCTGATTGATGACTTTTCACAAATGTCAAATGTTCCAAACAGCCTGATTGATAAGCTAAGCGAAAGCTTCATGATATATCCTGTTAAGAAAGAGAAAATGCAGGAATCACAAATTGATGGTACAAGGAAGTATTTATTCAGGTTACACGATGATGAGTATGTTGAAAGCGTATTTATGAGATATTCACACGGGAACAGCGTATGTGTATCATCACAGGTCGGCTGCAGAATGGGCTGTAAATTTTGTGCATCAACAATCGGCGGACTTGTCAGGAACTTAACAGCAGGAGAAATTCTTGCAGAGGTGTACGAGATAATTAAAGACACAAAAGAGAGAGTTTCTAATGTTGTAATAATGGGAACCGGTGAGCCCTTTGATAACTATGAGAATGTAGTTAAGTTTATACGTTTATTGTCTGATGAAAAAGGACTTAATATAAGCGGCAGAAACATTACAGTCTCAACGTGTGGAATCGTACCAAAAATCAGGCAGTTCGCTAAAGAAAATTTAAGTGCAACACTTGCCATTTCACTTCATGCAACAAACGATGAAACAAGAAGGCAGATTATGCCCGTAGCTTTAAGCTACAGCATAGAAGAAATAATTGATGCATGCGCATATTTCTTTGATAAGACAAAACGGCGGCTCACTTTTGAATACAGCCTTATTGCAGGGGTAAATGACTCTGACAAAAATGCAGAAGAGCTTTCTAAACTACTTAGGAATCTGAATTGTCATGTAAACCTTATCCCGGTAAATCCGGTGACAGAGACAGCGTTCAAAAGTCCAAGTAAAGAGGCGGCTTTGAGCTTTAAAAATAAACTTGAAAAGAATCATATAAATGTTACAATTAGAAGAGAAATGGGCAGAGATATTGATGGCGCCTGCGGTCAGCTTAGAAGGCGTATTAAAAATCTGTGAATTAAGGAGAGAGTAATGCTGACTGTTTGTTCAAAAACAGATATAGGTAGAAAGAGGAATATTAATCAGGATACTGTCTGTGCATGGCCTGCGCCGCATGGAAGCCTTCCTAATCTTTTTGTCGTTGCAGATGGAATGGGAGGTCATAAGGCAGGTGATTATGCTTCTTCGTATGCTGTCTCGGCAATTGGCAGAGAAGTTGAAATGGATGAATCAAGCGAGCCTGTTATGATTCTTAAAAAGGCTATTGAATGCGCCAATGAAGAGATTTATGAGAAGGCTAAGGAAGAGGAATATTCGGGGATGGGCACTACAGTTGTCGCATCTACGATAATAGGTTCTACTCTTTTTGTTGCAAATGTAGGTGACAGTCGTTTATATATCATTAATGATGAAATCAAGCAGATAACTAAGGACCATAGCCTCGTTGAAGAAATGGTAAGGGCTGGGGAACTTAATAAGGAAGAAGCAAGATTCCATCCTGATAAGAACATTATCACGCGTGCAGTAGGCGCTGATAGAAATGTTTTAATAGATTTTTTTGAGGTAGATCTTTCAGAGGGAGACGTCATTCTTATGTGTTCTGACGGATTGTCGAATATGATAGGAGATGACGATATTAATAAAATTATTAAGAAACATAAAAATGTTGAAGATATGGTGGACGAGCTTGTTAAGGTCGCTAACCATAATGGGGGTAGGGATAATATCGGTGTTGTTTTAGTTCGTTTTGAAGGGGCAAATTGATGTTGTTACAGGGAACTATACTCGGAAACAGATACGAAATCGAAGGCAAGATCGGAACAGGCGGTATGGCTGATGTCTACAAAGGTAAGGACTTAAAGCTTAATCGTTATGTTGCAATTAAAGTATTAAAATCCGAGTTTTCTTCAAATAAAAACTTTGTATCTAAGTTTAAAGTAGAGGCACAGTCAGCAGCAGGACTTATGCATCACAATATTGTGAATGTGTATGATGTTGGTGAAGAGAATGGTCTTTACTATTTTGTAATGGAGCTTGTAGAGGGAATTACTCTTAAGCATTACATTGAAAAGAAAATGAGGCTTTCATACAAGGAAGCATTAAGTATTGCAATTCAGGTTTCAAACGGTATTGAAGCTGCACATAACAATGGCATCATCCATAGGGATATCAAGCCACAGAATATCATTATTTCAAGAGAAGGAAAGGTTAAGGTTGCGGACTTTGGAATAGCAAGAGCCGCATCTTCAGACACGGTTACGTCTCATGCAATGGGCTCAGTGCATTACACATCACCGGAGCAGGCAAGAGGCGGTTATTCTGATGCGAAAAGTGATATTTATTCAATAGGTATTACTCTTTTTGAAATGGTCACGGGAAGAGTTCCTTTTGATGGAGAGACTACGGTAAGTATTGCAATTAAGCATATTCAGGAAGAAATGCCTTCACCTAGAATGTACGTTCCGGATCTTCCGATAAGTGTCGAGAAGATTATTATGAAATGTACACAGAAGAATCCTGACAGAAGATATTACAATATGGGAGAGCTTATTGCAGATCTTAAGAAAGCATGTACTAATCCGGATGAAGATTTTGTAGTAATTCAGGAAGCAAGAAGCAATGCGGGAACTAAAGTGATTACAGATGCTGACAGAGGCAGAGTTAATCAGTATGTTGAAAATAACAGACAGGTTACACCGGTTTCGACAATTGCGAATGCTACACCTGTTGCTCCTTCAAATCCGTACGAACAGTTTATGGATGAAGAGGAAGAATTTGATGACGGAAGACTAAATCAGTTCCCGGGAAGTCAATCAGTAAATGTTTACAATCAGAATTACAGAAATAATCAATATAATCAGTATGATGATGATTATGATGAAGACGAAGAATGGGAGCGTCAGGAACTCTTAAGAAAGCAGCAGGAGAAGAGACGCAAGGAAGAGCTTAAGCGTCAGAGAATGGCTAATAACGACAGAGGTCGTGTTTCAAATGAAAGAGTCAGAGTAAATGAAAGCAGAAGACGCTACGATGATGAACCGTTTGATGATGAAGTAGATCCGAACATGGAAAAAGCTATGACCGTGTTAATGATTGTAGCTGCAATCGTAATTGCAATCGTTGCAATTTTTGCGGTAGTGAAGGTTACGGGATTATTCGGAAAGAGCGGTTCGGGATTTGGTTCATCTACTAAGGTCGAAGAAGGCTACACATTAGTACCTGATGTAGTCGGATATGATTTAGCTAAAGCTTCAAAGGCACTTGAAGATGCAGGACTAACCGCTAAGGCTACCTACGCAGAGTCTACAGAATATGATAAAGATATAATTGCCTCTCAGGATTTAGAGGCCGGAAGCCAGGTAAAGCTTGGTAGTGTTCTTAACCTTGTAGTAAGCTCCGGTAAGGTTGAGCAGACTATGGGTATTGCAGTTCCTGATGTTGTCGGTAAAACAGAAGTTGAAGCCAAGGTTGCCCTTGAGAATGAAGGGTTTGTGATGGTTAAGGAACTTGCAAATTCAGAAACAGTAGAAAAGGGCAAGGTAATATCACAAAATCCGCTTGGAGCAACTAACGCACCAAAGGGAAGCCAGATTACTGTTATTATATCTGACGGACCTGATACATCAGAATCGGTAGTTCCTGATATTGTCGGTAAGGATAAGGAAACTGCAATGAATATGCTTACCGAGGCGGGACTTCTTTTCAATACGATTTCAGAAGAAGCGAATGATTCAGTTGAGGCAGGACTTGTAATCTCTCAGACTGTTGCAGCCGGAACAAGCGTTACAACAGGAACTATTGTAGATTTTACAGTTAGTAAGGGACCTACAGGATATACATGTTCATATGCCATTTCAGCACCTGCAGATTATCTTCCGGGTACTGAGGCTGTAATTGTGTTACTTGATCCATCGGGTAACCAGCTTGAAAGCGTAACGACATCAACTTTCCCTTATTCATTAGTTAAGAACGGAATAGTAGGCGTTAATTCGGGAGTTATTACGGTTACATATCAGAAGCAGGATGGCTCATGGGATACTACGGCACCTGCGAGCGTTACATTTACACAGGATTAATGGTGGAAGGCTTGAATAAAACCGTTACCGGAAAGATAATAAAAGGTATTGCGGGAGTATATTCCGTTAATACAGATGATTCAAAAGTATATTTGTGCAAGGCAAAGGGTACATTCAGAAAAGAGGGTATAAAGCCTGTAATCGGTGATAATGTCACAATTGACATCATTTCCGAAGCTGATATGGAAGGCAATATCATTGATATTCAAAACAGAAAAAACCGGTTAATAAGACCTTGTGTAAGTAATATAGATCAGGCACTTATTGTAGTTGCAATGAAAAATCCCGAGCCAAGCTTATTAATGCTTGATAAGCTCATACTTCATTTCTTAGAGCAGAATATTCCAATAATATTATGCTTCAATAAGGAAGATATTGCAGGTAAGGATTTATCAATAGAATACGAAGAAATATACAAAAACAGTGGGATTAAAACAGTAGTTACAAGCGCTTCTTTGAATCGCGGAACTTTAGAGCTTAAAGCGTTGATTAAAGGTATGACTACATGCATTGCAGGTCCGTCAGGAGTCGGTAAGTCAACGATAATAAATTCGCTTCAGGACAATGTATATATGCAGACCGGCGATATTTCCAATAAGCTTAAAAGAGGCAGGCATACTACAAGACATTCTGAAATTATTCCCGTAAGTGAGGGCACATATATAATTGATACACCGGGATTTACTTCTCTTGATGTTTTCAATATCACATATGATGAGCTTAAAGATTATTATGAGGAGTTTAAACCGTATGACGGTTGCTTTTTCACTCCATGCTCACATATTCATGAGCCAAAATGTAAGGTGAGAGAAGCCTTATCAGAGGGATTAATAAGTAAAGTCAGATATGACAATTACTGTCATATATACGAAGACTTAAAAAATAAAAGTACAATTTATAAATAGGAGAGAATATGTTGATTATATCACCGTCGATACTAGCGGCGGATTTTTCTATGCTTGGAGAAGTTGTAAGACGAGCTGATAAGGCGGGTGCGGATTACTTCCATTTTGATGTTATGGATGGTTGTTTTGTTCCAAACATTTCTTTTGGATTTCCGGTTCTTGAGGCAATGGATAAGATTACCGATAAGCCGCTTGATGTACATCTTATGATCGAAAATCCGGAGAAATACATTAAGAGATTTGCTGAGGCAGGTGCTGACATTATTACAATTCATCAGGAAGCATGTGTCGGACACGTTAAAGAAACGGTTGACATGATTAAGGGTCTTGGTATGAAGGCCGGAGTTGCAATTAAGCCACATACTGACATTTCTGCATTAGAACCTGTTTTAGAGGATGCGGATATGTTTCTTGTAATGACAGTTGAGCCGGGATTCGGAGGACAGAAGTTTATGGAGTTTTCACTTGATAAAATCCATAGACTTAGAAATCGCCTTGAACAGAAGGGACTTAATACTGATATCCAGGTTGACGGCGGTATTACTAAGGATAACTTTAAAAATGTAATTGATATGGGTGCAAATGTTATAGTTATGGGCTCATCAGTATTTAAAGGAAATATTGAAGAGAATATGGCATTTTACAATAAGTTCAAATAGAAAGGTGTAATAATGAAGAAATATATCAAAATAGCAAGACCTGACCACTGGGTGAAAAATGCTTTTATATTACCCGGTATAGTAATTGCATTTTTGTTAACTGATTACAGTATTAGCGTTTCACAGTTTGTAATGAGATTTATTTGCGGTTTCATTGCAACATGCTTTATTGCATCAGCAAACTATGTAATTAATGAATGGCTTGATGCAGAATTTGATAAGTTCCATCCTACCAAGAAATACAGACCGGTTGTATCAGAGAATATGAAGTTCTCACTGGTTATGCTTGAGTATGCAATTTGTATTGTACTTGGTGTTGGATTTTCATTATTAGTTAATATTCCGTTCCTTGTTGTTGAATTAATACTTCTTTTCATGGGAGTTGTTTATAATGTTAAGCCATTAAGAACAAAGGATATCGTATATCTTGATGTAATTTCGGAATCAGTTAACAACATGCTTCGTCTGTTACTTGGATGGTTTATTGTTTCGGATTCTCTTATTCCGCCAAGTTCAATACTTATCGGATACTGGTTTGCAGGTGCATTCTTAATGGCAACAAAGAGATTTGCCGAATACAGAATGATAGGAGATCCTGAAAAGGCAGGCTTATACAGAAAATCATTTAAATACTACACAGAGGTTAAGCTTTTAGTTTCATCATTCTTTTATGCAATGTGTGCGACATTCTTTATCGGTGTATTTATGATTAAGTACAGGATGCAGTATATTCTCGGGATGCCGCTTATTTTCGGACTTTTCTGCTTTTATCTGGCAATTGCGTTTAAGCCGGATTCGGCAGCACAGAAGCCTGAAAAGCTTTACAAGGAGAAGAGCCTTTTAATCTATCTTCTCATTCTTGTAGTAGTGCTTATCGCGCTTACATTTATCGACATTCCGATGCCTGATTACTGGCTGAACCCTACTTTATTCAGTGTGTAAGGTTTTCTGATATGGATTTTAACAAGTACGATTTATATGTGTTCGATGTTGACGGCACTTTGTATTATCAGAACAAATTAAGATTAATAATGGGCAAAAGACTTTTAATGTACTATTTGTTCCATCCGCTTAAGTTTAAGGATTTGATAATTATTAAAAATTTCAGAAGCTTAAGAGAAAATGCAAAAGACACGAATGGGCTTTTTGACATAACTGCTAAAAAGTGCAACGTTAGTGTATCGCGAGTTAATGAAGTGATTAAAAAATGGATATACGAAAATCCGATTGATGCGCTTATTGCATCAAAAGACGATACATTACTTGCTATAATTGATAAGTTAAAAGCCAATGGAAAGACAGTGGTTATATGGTCTGACTATGAGGCTGATGATAAGCTAAAGGCATTAAAACTTTCCACAGACTATGTATATACGGCAGAGCAGGAACGGGTAGGAGAACTAAAGCCGTCGCCAAAAGGGCTTAATCTTATTATGAGTGATTTAAACGTTCCTAAGGATAAGACAATCATGATAGGCGACAGGATGGTTAAAGACGGTGAGGCGGCAAAAAAAGCCGGATGTGATTACCTGATTTTATCTAAGAGTAAAAAGAAAAGAGAAGAGCAATTAAAAACACTCCTATGATTAGGAGTGTTTTTGTATAGTCAGGTTTGTGATACGCGATTAAATAAACGGATTGTAGAATCTTGAACCGTTTGAGAAAGTAATCAGCAGTGCAACGACAGATAGAATAACAGTCGCTGCAATTACTATATAATCAGCCGCTTTCAAAGGGCGGCCCATGTACCATGTTCTTTTTTTATTCTTACCGAAGCAGCGCAGCTCCATTGCATTTGAAATAACATCGATTCTGTCCATTGATGTAAATATCAAAGGAAATATAATCGTTGCGGTATGTCTGATTCTGTTAATGAGCGACGCCTTTTTACTCATCTCGATACCCCTTGCAGCCTGCGAGTTTCTTATTTTGGTGAAGTCAGACTGAACATCAGGAATATATCTTAGCGCGAGTGCGAGAGCATAGCAGCCTTTATATCCGATTCCGACACGGTTAAGTGATGCGGCAAATTCGGATGGATTTGTAGTCACAAGGAATGTAAATACCGATGGAACAATTACTATATATTTAATAAATACATGTGCTTCGTAAAAAAGCTGTTCAGCAGTTACTACGTACTTTTTTGTTATTGTAAAAAGCACATGCTCTGTACCATATAGCTCAGTGCCATGAGTAGGTGCAAATAAAAAAATTGCAAATAGGTTAATGCATAAAAATACAAGTACAAATGTGAATACACCCTTTACCTGGGAAAAGCTTGTCTTTGACACAATAAATATTATAACAGAAATTACTACCATTACGGACAGAACACGAATGTCATAGCATATCATTGCTGTTATTGTCCAAAGTAGGAAGAATACTAATTTAGTGACACCGCACAGGTTATGAATCCATGTTCCTTTGTCATTATAGGAAAGCATTTTAGGCATTTTTAAGTTCCTCCTCATATTGAATAAACCGATTTGCAAAGGCTATTGTGTCTTCAAAACCAAGCCTCAATGCAAGATTATGAAGAGAAGTAGTTTTAAGGTAAGCCTTATCGGTAATAGCCGAATCGGTTAAAATCTGAGCAGGAGTTTTGTCAGCTATAATATGACCGTCTGACAGAACGATAGCACGTTTTGTATATTCAAGCATCAGGTGCATATCATGCGTAATCATAATTATTGTTATTCCCTGTTCCAAATTGAGTTTTTTCAGGAATTCCATAATTTCTGTATAGCGCGCTAAATCCTGACCTGCTGTTGGCTCATCAAGAATAAGTATTTCAGGGTTCATCGTAAGGATAGAAGCTATAGTAACTCTTTTTTTCATGCCGTATGATAAAGCATTTATCGGCCAGTTTCTATATGGCCAGAGCTCACAAATTTTAAGTACTTCCTCACATCTTAATTTTATTTGTTCTTCGCTCACGCCTCTTACACTAAGACCGAGTGCAACCTCTTCCATGACAAATGGTTTTGAAATCATGTGATTTGGATTTTGCATTACAAAGCCGATTTTGTCACCACGCTCTTTTATTGAGTATTTGGTTAAGTCATCGCCATTAAATGTAATTAAGCCTTTTGTAGGGGTTAAAAAGCCACACACTATAGAGAATAAGGTTGACTTCCCGGCACCGTTTTTTCCTACAACACTAAGCATTTCGCCCTTATAAATACTAAAATTAATGTCTGATAATACTTCTGATTTTTCGTCATATGAAAATGATAAGTCTGATACGTTTAGTATTTCTTTGCCGTAAGTGCGTTGCACTTTAGGCGCTTTAGCCAAATAGAACTCTTTTAGCTTATCGGAAAACGATGACAAATCCATAGTGTCAACATTTGATGGACCAAGTTCCTTTGTGACGCTTAATCCTGCATGCTTAATCGCTGAAATATAAAGAGGCTCTCTGATTCCTGATTTAATCAAAAGGTCAGAGGAGAGCATTTCATTTGTCGATAAATCGGCTTTAATTGTACCTTCGTCGATTAATATGATTCTGTCAACATCTCTATGAAGAGCATCTTCGATTCTGTGTTCAATAATGAGGCATGTGATTTTGCGCTCTTTATTAAGCCTGTCGATAAGCTCGATAGTTCTCTTGCCGGTGGCAGGATCAAGGTTTGCCAAAGGCTCATCGAAAAGAAGAACATCTACATCGCTTACAAGTACGCCTGCCATTGATACTCGCTGCTTTTGTCCGCCTGATAATTCATTTGGTGAGTGAGATAATAGCGGCAAAATATCTACATCTTCACATACACTGTTGACTTTTTTATTCATTTCGTCCTGACTTATCAGATTATTTTCAAGAGAGAACGCAACGTCTTCTCCAACTGTAAGCCCGACAAACTGTCCGTCCGTATCCTGAAGAACGGTTCCTACGATATTAGATAATCCGAATATCCCAAGCTCTTTAGGATCTTTGCCTCCGATAGAATAGCTTCCGGTATATTTTCCCTCATAAGCAAAAGGCACCAGCCCATTGATTAAATGAGCCAGTGTCGATTTGCCGCTTCCTGAAGGCCCTACAATAAGAACCTTCTCTCCGGGATATATACTAAGATTAATGTCATGTAAAGTGGGATTTTTCTGTGTTCTGTATGTGAATGAAAAATCTTTAAAACTGATTATTGGTTCCATTAGTCTGTCCCGTGCGATATTTAAATATTATTCGGCATCTTCCTTTTCAAGAGAGCCTGACTTAGCAAAGATTTTTGAATAACCGATGCCAAGAAGTGTTCCAAGAATTGCAACGATGATTGCATTTCCAAGGAATGCAAATGCGCCCTGTGCAAATACTTTATTAGACGGTTCAGCATAAATTACGATATCAAGAACAGGAGCAACAATAATCCATGCAACAGCATTTGCAATAACCTGTACGATGTTAAAGGCTACGATGCTCTTACCGTTAAAGCCACCTTCCTTAATAGCAAATTTCTTAACGAAAAGACCAACACCGACACCTACAAAGATTTCCGGAATAACCCAGCTCCACCATACACTTCCGTAAAAGAGTGCATCACCAAGAGCATGTCCTAAGAATCCAACGATTGCACCAACGAGTGGTCCAAATACTGCTGAAAGGAATGCAAGAACTGCCATACGTGGCTGAAGTGCTGTGTTAGGAACGATAACAAGCGGTACCTGAATTTCAGTAAGAACTACGAATAAAGCAACGCCGATACCTGTTGCAACTACTTCTTTAATTCCAAATTTTGTTTTCATATCACTACCTCCGTAGAAACTATTTTTAACACTCTTATACTTTACAACATTATTGTGAAAAAATACAGAATTAAATCATTGAAAATGACGCTGTTACGATACTTATTTCTGATAATCGGTTATTTCATTTCGTTATAACATATCTGCCTGCAAATACATATTATATTGCTTGTAAATGCATATTATATAGGGTAGAATTTTTTATATGTGTATGTTTATATGTATATATGCATCTTGGAAAATTTTGTGAGAAGGGTAAGAATTATGGGAATTAAAAGCCGAATACATGAACGAATTAATAATTATATTAAAGACAATTTTAATGAAGTCGTGCATACAACTCTAAATCCGAAAGGACCGGGAGTTGTTCGCATTCACCTTGTGCCGCCTATAGCAGAGGGCGATGATACGGGTTCAGCCGTAGCAATAATAAACGGTTCTGATATTATCCCCGTTAATACTTCATGGACGATTCTTCTTATGGAGTATATAAAGGAAGTTAATAAATATAGCGGGCGTGAAGTCAGTGAGTGGGATTCAAAGGCAATAGTTGATGCTACCGTAAAGTCAGTAAGAAAGGTGTTCCCGCTTCTTAGTAAAAGGGTTATCGAAAAGGATATTTTCAGAATAATGGATACTTTTACTGACATTGCATACGGAAAGAAACCCGATGAAGATATCGAAATAGTAAGCCTTTCAGATTATGCTCCATATATGAGAGCTCCGCATAGAATGGATTTGTTAGTGTCAGCAATGGAAAAAGACGGTAACTGGCACTGCAACCAGAAGTGCGTTCACTGCTATGCCGCAGGACAGAAGCTTGTGTCGGAAAAGGAACTCTCAACAGATGATTGGAAGAAGATTATTGATAAGTGCCGTGAGTCAATGATTCCACAGCTTACATTTACAGGCGGAGAGCCTACTATGCGAGATGACCTTTTTGAATTAATCGATTATTCAAGATGGTTTGTCACAAGACTTAACACTAACGGAATAAAGCTTACAAAAGATTATTGTAAGAAGCTTTATGATGCATCACTTGACAGCTGTCAGATTACTTTTTATTCAGATGATGAAGAAATTCACAATAAGCTTGTCGGAGCAAATCAGTATGTAAATACAGTTGCAGGTATCGATAATGCTTTAGATGCGGGGTTAAGTGTAAGCGTTAATACGCCACTTTGCACACTTAACAAGGATTATGTGAAGACATTAAAATTCCTGCGTGACAAAGGCGTTTCATATGTGACATGTTCAGGACTTATAACAACAGGAAATGCTTTGCAGGACAGCTCATCATCATTAGAGCTTAGTAATGAAGAGCTTAAGCAGATTCTTAAAAGTGCAGTTGATTTCTGCAATGAAAATGAAATGGAGATAAGCTTTACATCTCCGGGATTTATTGAGGATGAATTCTTTAATGAACTTAATTTAACAAGACCTACATGCGGAGCCTGCCTTAGCAATATGGCAATTACTCCCGCAGGAAATGTTGTTCCGTGTCAGAGCTATTTATCGGCTGCTCCGCTTGGCAATATGCTTACAGATGACTGGAGTTCAATCTGGAATAGTGAAGAGTGTATTGTGAGACGGGATTATTCAGTAAAAATGACAGGTAAATGCCCACTAAGGGTTAACAGAAACAGTGCAAAGGAGGACAAATAAATGAACACCATTAGAAAGCTCCTGGTTGATGTTTTTGCAAAAACAGCCATTGTACTGACGGCATTTATCGTGTCGTTATCACTTAATAACGTCAAATCTGTCGAAGCAAAGGTACTTGACGAAATCCTTTCATATGAAATAACGGCGGACGTACTTGAAGATGCGAGCGTTGACCTTGTGTATAACATTTCGTGGAAGGTGCTTGATTCTGATTCAGAGGGACCGCTTGAGTGGGTGCAGATTGGAATACCTAACAGATACTGTAATTCTACGGAAGCACTTACTTCTACAATTGACAGCATAAGTACGGAATCATCAGGCGGCGATTATGTCGTTATATACTTTGACAGAAAGTATTATGAGGGTGAGGTCGTTGACTTTTCATTTAAAATAAACCAGGGTAATCTCTATCAGGTATACCCTGAAGAAAACGTAGCTGAATATACGTTTACTCCGGGATGGTTTGATAACATACAGGTCGATAACATGGTAATTAACTGGAATGGGAATAAGGTGATTAAATATGAACCTTCATCACTCAATAACGGAGATTACTTAAGCTGGCAGGCAAGTCTTGATATGGGTGAAAAGTATACAGTTGAAATTCAGTATCCACTCGATGCATTTGCGTTTGATTTGTCGCAGCATAATGATTCAGACGGTGGTTCATATGAGTATTCGGAGCACAATCTATTCGAGAATGTGTTATATACGATATTGATGATTATAGCTTTCATAGTTATCATTTTTATTATGGCGCTTCCGGTTTTAATCCCGTTGCTTATAATGTATTTCGTATACAAAGCTGCAACAGGATTCAGCTTTACCAGAGATAAGAAAATCACACGTACAATTATTGAATATCATGAAGCATGCCCAAACTGTGGCGGCGCAAGGGAACAGGGTAAAGATAAGTGTGAATACTGTGGCTCAAGTATGATTAAGAGCGAGCAGGAAATAAAAGAAGAGAATGTGGACGGTATAGATAAAAATGCGCTTAAATACAAGACAAACGGAGAGTACAGATACTCAAGCGATCCTAACAAGTATGTAAGAGTGCATGTAGTCACTGTTCCACATATTGTGCATACGACATCGTCTTCGTCAAGTAGCAGAGGCACATCATGTGTACACAGTTCCTGTGCCTGTGCATGTGCATGCGCCTGCGCAGGCGGTGGAAGAGCCGGCTGCACCAAGAAGGATTTCTACAGGAAATAACGTGTTCCCTGAAGAACAGTAGAGTCAGAGGTTGACTTTCTTTATGAAGAATTTAAGTAAAGAGCATCGAAAATTCGATGCTCTTTTTCGTTAAATTAAGGTGAGTGAAATATCCTGATGATTTAGCGAGGTTTAAACTACATATTATGAGATAAACATGACATACAGATGTCGTGTTTAAGATGTTAGTATATAGCAGGAAGTGAAAGCTAATTTTTCAGAAAGAGGAAAGGATATTTAAAATGAGCAAAGCATTAGTAGTTATTGATATTCAAAATGATATTACAAAGCATTACAAAGATATTATCGATAAAGTAAATAATGCAATCTCCTTTGCACAAAGCCAGGGAATGTATGTTGTTTATATTAAGCACAATAATATTACTGTCGGAACAAGAACATTTAAGCCAAATACTAAAGGAGCCGAGCTTGTACCGGAGCTTTCGGTTGTATCTGAGCATATATTTGTAAAGACTAAAGCCAGTGCCTTAACATGCAAAGCGTTTACTGAGTTTATTGATAAGAATAAGATTGATGAATTTTATCTTTGCGGTGCTGATGCCACGGCCTGTGTAAAATCAACCGCTTATAATATGGTAAAGGCAGGTTATCGGGTTCATGTAATATCTGACTGCATTACAAGTTATGACCTGAAAAAAGTAGATAATATGCTTAAGTATTATGAGGATAAAGGGTGTGAGGTAAAACGATTATTTAGTTTTCTTGGCCCTTCTTGGGATAATTGATGGTACTAATCCCATATTTTTACTGCAGTGTTGGTAATATCTTTTTTTGTTGACGAATCAAAAAAGAATTGATATTATAATTGTAGTTAGAAATAACTAACTTTTGTGAGTAAATCATGTGGACTCCTCATTGAGCGGTGCTGCTGAGACTGCTCTAACCGGAAGGATTAACTTCCCTTCCGGGAGGAATATCCCGAACAAATAATTCCGTGGAAAAAGAAAGGAGCAATAAACATGAGCGATTTGAAGATTAAAAAAGTAATTGGAAGAGAAATACTTGACTCTAGAGGAAATCCTACAGTAGAAGCAGAGGTGACGCTTGAGGATGGTACCGTAGGAAGAGGAACGGCGCCTAGCGGAGCATCTACGGGAGAATTTGAAGCATTGGAACTTCGAGATCAAGATAAAACGAGATATTTGGGAAAAGGTGTAACAAGAGCAGTAGAAAATATAAATAAAGTCATATGCAATACACTTATCGGAATGGATGCGTCTGATATTTATTCGGTTGATCAAGCTATGATAAAGGCTGACGGTACAAAAGACAAATCGAACTTGGGAGCAAATGCTATTTTGGCAGTGTCAATTGCCACTTCCAAAGCGGCAGCTCTTTCTCTGGGAGTTCCATTATATCGCTTTTTGGGAGGTGTTTCAGGAAATCGACTGCCGGTTCCTATGATGAATATTTTAAATGGAGGTGCCCATGCAGCGAACACCGTAGATGTACAAGAGTTTATGATCATGCCGGTAGGAGCATCTAGTTTCAAAGAGGCACTAAGATGGTGTGCAGAGGTATTCCATTCACTAGCCGGACTTTTAAAAGAACAGGGGCTTGCCACATCTGTTGGTGATGAAGGCGGTTTTGCACCAAATCTTTCAAGCGATGAGGAAGCAATAGAATATATTTTAAAGGCAATTGAAAGAGCGGGATATACACCGGGAAAAGATTTTAAATTGGCCATGGACGCAGCTTCCAGTGAGTGGAAGGGAGAGAAAAAGGGAGAGTACATACTTCCGAAAGCGGGAACACATTTTACTTCGGAATCTCTGATTGCGCATTGGAAAGCATTGGTGGAGAAATATCCGATTATATCCATTGAAGACGCACTGGATGAGGAAGATTGGGAAGGCTGGCAGTTACTAACTAAAGAACTGGGAGATAAAATCCAGCTTGTAGGAGATGATTTATTCGTTACAAATACGGAACGACTTGCAAAAGGAATAAAACTTGGTTGCGGTAATTCTATTTTGATAAAATTAAACCAAATTGGTTCTGTATCGGAAACACTGGAAGCGATTAAGATGGCACATAAAGCCGGTTATACTGCAATTGCGTCCCACAGATCTGGGGAGACAGAAGACACTACTATTGCAGATTTAGCGGTGGCACTCAACACCTGCCAGATAAAAACAGGTGCACCTAGTCGAAGTGAGAGAGTGGCAAAATATAATCAATTGCTACGTATTGAGGAAGAACTTGGCGAAAATGCTGTTTACCCTGGCGATAGTGCATTCAATGTGCAATAAGACAATAACCTATTTTTTTGATAAACCACATACAAAACATACCAAGCGAAGAGGAATCCAATTTGGGTTCCTTTTTGCTTGTTTTTAGCTCTTAATGGATGATAATTTTGAGGAATGGAGAGCTCGCTTAATTGCTTCAAAGCTTTCCTCACTCAAATCGTGTTCGACTTTACAGGCATCAGCCAAAGCAGTTTCTTTGCTTACGCCGATATACATTAGTAAATCAGCAAGTATAGTATGTCGTTCTAATACATCTTCGGCACGCTGTCTGCCGGCTTCGGTCAGCGTGATGTATCCGATGCTGTCCATCGTTATGTATTGTTTTTCACGAAGGTTCTTCATGGCAACACTGACACTTGGTTTTGTAAAATTCATTTCATTTGCAATATCTATTGAACGAACCTGTCCTCTGCTTTTTTGCAGCATAAGAATTGTCTCTAAATAATCCTCCAACGACTCGTCTGCACGATGTTTAATATAACTCATTATGGCATCTCCAATCTTTTTTCACATCATATCATTTTTTTAATGAAAAAGACAAATAGAAAAACACAGGCAATGGCGGAAGCTGTTATTTTTTCCTCTTCCATGGACCGTTGTAATAAAATCCAATGGATAGTACCGCAGCTACACACCATCCGATAGGCCATGCACACCAGATTCCGGTTGCTCCGAGTGCTGTCCTTGAGAAACAGAAAGCAAGCAATACGCGAAGAATTAAATCTGTAAAAGTAGCTATCATAAATTTTTTCATCATGCCGGATCCCCTCAGAATGCCATCTGCTACTAACTTCGCAGAAACCACAAAATAGAAAGGTGACAGGATTTTCAGAAAGGTGATGCCTGTCTGCATGGCAAGTTTAGTTGGGGCATCCATAAAGAGTTTTAATACGATATTTCCGCCAAAGAAGTAAAGTAGAAACAACGGGAGACTCAGCATCCATACTAATTTGATACCAACACCGAACCCTTGTTTTACCCGGTCAAGCTTCCTGGCACCAAGATTCTGTGCTGTATAGTTGGAAATTCCGTTTCCAAGTGTTGTAAATGAAGTAATCACCAGATTATTCAGTTTTACGGCAGCAGAATATCCGGCCATGACAGGTGCTCCGAAACCGTTAATAATACTCTGGATTATGATGTTACCTATGGAAATAAAGCTTTGTTGCAAAGTACTTGGAATGGCAATCACTACAATCTGTTTTAAAAGCTGTAAATCAAATAGAGGAGCTTTTTCTTTTTCTTCGATTTTGGCAAGTCTCTTGAATACTACAATCATTGCCAGAATGCAGCTGATTCCCTGACAGAGAAATGTTGCCCACGCTACGCCAGCTACCCCCATGTGGAATGCCTTTACAAACCAGATATCCACTGCGATATTGGACATAGAAGATATCGCCAGAAAGTAAAATGGTGTTTTGGAATCTCCGAGTGCAGAGAAGATACCGGTAGCAATATTGTAGAAAAAGACAAATGGTAATCCCCATGCGTAAATATCCAGATACAGTTTTGAATCCGCAAATACTTCTTCCGGGGTTCGAATCAACCGAAGCAGCATACCGGATCCGAGTATTCCGATGATCATTAACAGGATACAAACAAAACCACTGAAAATACAGGCAGTGTAAACGGCAGTTTTCATTTCTTTATAATTTCTGGCTCCAAACAGCTTGGAAACGACAACGGAACAGCCCATGTTGCATCCAAAGGCAAAGGCAATAAAAATTAATGTAATCTCATAGCTGTTGCCAACTGCTGCTAATGCATTTTCCCCCACAAACTTGCCGGCAACTAAGCTGTCCGCTATATTATAGAGCTGCTGGAAAATAATGCTTCCAAATAAAGGCATACAGAATTTCCACAATACGGTTTGTGGGTTTCCCACAGTCAGATCTTTATTCATTTTCAGGAGTCTCCTTTTCTTTTAAACAGTCGATAATCAGACTGACACATCCGTCTATGCCGAAACGGCTACTGGATAGCATCATGTCATAGCTTTCCGGTTGTCCCCACTCAGTATTGGAATAGAAATCAAAGAATTGCTTTCGCATTCTGTTAATATGCTTGATTCTGTGACGGGCTCTTTTTTCGTCAATCTGGTTCCTTTCCATGACACGTTTTGTTTTAGCTTCTTCGTCTGCATATATGAATATGGAAAGACGTTTTTCTTTTGGAAGGATAGATGAGGCACAGCGCCCAATTATGACACAGGGACCCTGATTTGCAATCTGTTCGATTACATTTTGCTCGGCATTGTATGCCTGCTGACTTTCAGAATAAAAGGTATTTCCAATACCTGCTATATCAGCATAAGGATTTCCGCTCAAAAACTGGATACTGCTAATGGGAGTCTCTTCTGTCCTTTCAATAAATTCCTCGCTTAGTCCAGACTCCAATGATGCTTTTTTGATCAGAAGCTTATCGTAACAAGGAATGCCAAGCACTCTTGAAAGCTTTTCTCCAATCTCTCGTCCACCGCTCCCATACTGTCTGCCAATGCAAATGATATTCTGCATATATGCCACCTCTTTCTGTATAAATTAGATTGTTTTTTCTTATCGGCAGTATTGTAATCCCTTATAAGATATGTGTAAAATATTAATTATAATATTGAGATATATGAAATTGATATGCGAGGAACTGCAATGAACATCAGCTATGACTATTACAGAGTCTTTTATTATGTTGCAAAATACAAGAGTTTTACCGGAGCTGCCAAAGCACTTCTTAATAACCAGCCTAACATTACCAGGATGATGAAAAAACTGGAAGAGGAATTGGGGTGTACATTGTTTGTAAGGCAGCGGCATGGTATTATACTGACTCCGGAAGGAGAAAAACTGTATGCCCATGTCTCCGTTGCTTTTGAACATATCCTGTGTGGAGAGGAAGAAATAGCTAGGGATAAAAGCTTGCAGTCAGGGATAGTTACGGTAGCAGCCAGCGAAATTGCACTCCATTGTGTATTGCTTTCTGTTTTGAAAACTTTCCGAAAGAATTATCCAGGCATCCGTATCAGGATACTAAACCAATCTACACCACAGGCGATTGATATGTTGAAAAAAGGACTGGCAGATTTTGCAATTGTAACAGAACCTTTTGACCTTCCCATTGGGCTTGGTTTACAGGTGCTTAGAAGCATTCGTGAAGTGCCGGTTTGCAGCACAGCATTTTCTCTTTCTACAGGTACTACTCTTACTGAAGAAAAGATAAATAATTATCCATTGATTGGACTTGGGGAGCAAACAGCTTCTTTTCGCTTTTATTCAGATGTTTTCGGCAGAATGGGAATGTCCTTTACGCCAGATGTGGAGGCTGCTACAGCAGACCAGATTTTACCAATGATTAAATCCGATCTGGGTATTGGCTTTGTACCAATGGATTTTCTGGAAAAGGAAAATAGGGAGAATCTGGTTATCCTAAACATGACACCTGATATTCCAACCAGAAATATATGTCTTCTGAAACGGTGTGACATTTCGTTAAGTCTAGCAGCTTCTGAGTTAGAACGACAGATAAAGGATAAGAAGAAAGAAAAATAGAATTCTGATGTGTCATGAAACACCAGATGAAGCAACAGCAACAGAATGTGAAGCATTTTGTTTGTAAATCGGGAAAAGGGTGTAATGCTAATTGACGTTACGATGGGGAGGCTTGAGATAATGAGAAAATATATCAATAATGAAATTTAATGAGAAAATATGTTGACAAGAATAGTTAGTCATATTAAACTCAACATGGTTAGAGAAAACTAACTTATTTGATATTGTATTGATAAACAGCATACTACGGAGTGGAAAGGTATGGAAGAAGATATGAATTTAACTGATGCAATGATTGGAGAAGAATATATTGTGAAAGAAATTCAAACGGAAGATGAAGAATTAATATCATTTTTGTTTTCGCTTGGATGTTATAGCGGAGAACCTATCACTGTAATTTCCCACATTAAAGGCGGCTGTGTTGTTTCTATCAAGGACGCCAGATATAACATTGATGCTGATTTAGCGAAAGCTATTTCAATATAAGATAGAGAAATTGTAAACGTAATTACCTATCAGATAGAAATGGTGAGTTTCTCACTATTTTTTTATGACCTATGGTTAGAATAAACTAACATTGATAAATTGAAACTAAAATATATCAAAGGAGGATTCATCATGAGAATCGCATTAGCGGGTAATCCCAATAGCGGAAAGACTACGATGTATAATGCTCTGACCGGAAGAAATGAAAAGGTCGGAAACTGGGCCGGTGTTACCGTAGAGAAGAAGGAAAGCCTAATCAAAAGGTCTTATTATGACGGAAAGGAAGAATTAGTTGCTGTAGACTTACCGGGAGCTTATTCCATGTCTCCATTTACATCGGAGGAAAGTATTACCAGTGCCTATGTAAAGAATGAGAATCCTGATGCAATTATTAATATTGTAGATGCTACGAATTTAAGTAGAAGTCTTTTCTTTACGTCGCAGCTTCTGGAACTAGGTATTCCTGTGGTGGTTGCGCTTAACAAGAGCGATATTAATGAAAAGAAGGATACCCAGATTGATGAGAAGGCTTTATCGGATAAGCTTGGCTGTCCTGTGATTAAAACGGTTTCCACGTCTTCCGATCATACCGGGTTAAAAGAGGTCGTGACAAAAGCGGCTTCTCTAAAGGGGTGTGAGCAAAAGGCTCCTTATGTGCAGGATAATATTGACTTACATAATAAAAGTGAAGTAGAGGCAGCAGACAGAAAACGTTTTGATTTTGCGAAGTCTATCGTTTTTGCTGTTGAAAAGCGTAAAGTCTTAACGAATGAGAAAAACGGTCAGGACAAAATTGATGCCGTTCTTACAAATCCATGGCTTGGTATACCGATTTTTGCATTAGTTATGTTTGGAGTGTTTTATATTTCGCAGTCTACCGTTGGAACATGGATTGCAGATTGGCTGGTTAGTTGGATTGAAGTCTTCCAGGAATGGGTAGCAGGTCTTGTAGAAAATGCAAATCCGTTCTTGCGGTCACTCCTTGTAGATGGAATTATCGGTGGTGTAGGCGCTGTTGTAGGTTTCTTACCACTAGTCATGGTAATGTACTTCCTGATTGCTCTTTTGGAAGACTGTGGATACATGGCAAGAGCAACAGTGGTTTTGGATCCAATCTTTAAAAGAGTGGGTCTTTCCGGAAAATCAGTTATCCCAATGATAATCGGTACAGGATGTGCCATCCCTGGTATTATGGCTTGTCGTACCATCCGTAATGAGAGAGAAAGAAGAGCTACAGCTATGCTCACACCGTTTATGCCATGCGGAGCCAAGCTTCCTGTTATTGCATTGTTTGTGGGTGCGTTTTTCCAGGATACATCCTGGGTAGGACCGCTTATGTACTTTGTTGGTATTGTTTTAATTCTCCTTGGAGCATTACTTATAAAAGCGATTACAGGATTTAAATACAGGAAATCTTTCTTCATTATCGAATTACCGGAGTATAAAATTCCAAGTTTGAAAAGAGCGACATTGTCTATGCTTAGCCGAGGAAAGGCATACATTATAAAGGCTGGAACCATTATTCTTGTATGTAATACGATTGTGCAGATTATGCAGTCCTTTGACTGGCATCTGCAGGTGGTTGAGGAAGGGATGGAAAATACCTCCATTCTTGCTTCAATCGCTTCCCCGATTGCAGTCATCTTAGCTCCAATCGTTGGTATAGTAGCATGGCAGCTTGCAGCAGCGGCAGTAACCGGTTTTATTGCGAAAGAAAATGTAGTAGGTACACTTGCGGTTTGCTATGGATTAAGTGCTTTTATTGATACAGAAGAGCTTGCACTTGTTGGTGATGGTAATGTGGTTGCATCCGCAATGGCAATTACAAAAGTTGCGGCTCTTGCTTACCTGATGTTTAACTTATATACACCACCTTGTTTTGCAGCACTTGGCGCCATGAACTCAGAAATGCAGAGTAAAAAGTGGTTATGGGGAGGCATTGCCCTTCAGTTAGGAACAGGTTACACGATAGCTTTTCTGGTATATCAGATAGGAACACTGATTACAACAGGTAAGCTTGGAAATGGATTTGTTCCGGGACTTATTGCGGTGCTTGCTATGGTAGCTGTTGTAGTGGGATTGATTTATAGAACAAATAAACAGTTTGCATTCGAGTATGAATTAAAAAAGGCAGTATGAGTTGACTGATATATAGATTTAAGTCAGAAAGGAGCTGCAAAGGAAAACTGTAATTGCCATACTGATAGCAATTAAGACTATGCTGCATTTCTTTTATGCAGGCATTATTTATAGAGATATTCGTATTGAAAATGTGAAAGGAGCTGAAATAATATGGAAAAGGACTTGATAAAATCGGAAAACAAATTAGCAGCGAACTATCACAGGACAAGAATGCAGAAAGAAATGGTGTTACAGAGCCTAAAAGAAAACGGATGCAGAATAACGAAACAGAGAAAGATTTTGTTAGACATTATATTGCAGGAGGAATGTGCGTGCTGTAAGGAAATATATTATAAAGCGGCCTCTGTAGACCCTTCCATTGGTGTTGCTACGGTATATCGAATGGTTAATCTGTTAGAAGAAATCGGAGCCATCAGTCGAAAGAATATGTATCGTATTTCCTGTGGCATGAATTGTGACAGAGAAGGTACCTGCATCATTGAATTAGATGATCAGAGTATTTGCAGATTATCATCCGGTGAATGGTACAATGTGATATCGGAAGGTCTGCGGTGCCTGGGATATGTGGGTACACAGAAAGTTGCAAGTGTTGTTGTAGAACCATGTGATATGGAGTGTCAATGATAAAATATCTCAACAACGAGATTTGCAAAGAAGTATATTCTTTAGAGATAAGAGTGAGGGCTGGAAAGATTATGTGCTCTTTGAGCTTCTTAACATCTTATCTTCAGCAATAGGTTCACTTACTAATCCCAGTAAGCTTTCGGTAACATTTAAGAGCGTCAAGACAGTGAAATTACTATTGAAAAAATGAGCCTCTTATGGTACAATTCATCAGCTGTGTTGGTCGGGCATGGAGGATATATTATGAAACTGGGAATCGGACGTCTGACAAACGTTGGTTAAGGTGCCAGGATTCCTTGTAAATACGGCGTTTGAAGCCCTTTTTGAAACCTTAGAAAAATGCAAAAATTGATAGATTTTGATAAAAATCGGGGTTATTTTGATACCAAAATCGGGGTTAAAATCGGGGCAAGATTTTTGAGCCAAATACGACAAATAATAGACAGAGATATATAAAATGAGCTGGATGATGTGAGTCTATTCAGCTTTTTTATTTACATAGAAAATGGATTTGTATAGATTATAGTTTTTGATTTGAGGAGATGGACAGATATAATTCCGATTTTCTTTCTTAAGTAAAGTTTTTATATGAATTTGGGCAGAAAATGTGGATGCAACCTATAGTTGCCATATAGTTGGTGGCATGCTACCAGTTGTTTTAATATATTTGTACTATCATATATTACGGAGGTAGTTAAAATGGAACAACAAAATATTGGAGACAACATTTCTAGATATCGAAAAGAAATTGGTTTATCACAAGAGAAAATTGCAGAGTATATGGAGGTAAGTCGACAAGCTGTTACCAAATGGGAAAATAATATGTCAAAACCTTCAACTGATAATTTAATTCATTTAGCAGAAATATTAAATGTAAGTGTAGAGGATTTACTTGGAAATAAGAAAAAAGAAAACGAGCAAAGTAAAGAAAAGTATAAAAATAGTAATACACCATGGATATTTATTGTTGTGTCTCTTATTTGTTTAGTTGTTTATATTGGGATAAGTATTTTGCAAGAAAGTTTTAGAGTGGGAACATTAATATGTATGTTTATATTGGTTATTCCGAATCAGATTTTTTTACATATCTATTTTACTCATGCAATTGGTAAAGATTCATTTAGTGCAATCGCAGGATTTGATAGTAATGTGGAATATGATTATCTAGAAGTTAAAAAGTTATTAACTCAGCTTGATATCCATATTGGAGCATCATCTGCAGTGTTTACATTCTTATTTTGCGTGTTAAATCTCTTTGCAAGAGAACTTGTATGGATGAATGGTATTCTTATATTATTATTTGTTGTAGAATTTATGTTTTGTATTCTGATAGAAAATTATAAGTTTGCAGATAAGATTTATCTTCATGAACAAGATAAGAAGATGAGTTTAAAAAGTATGCCTTTTACGATGCTCTTTGTTGGAGTATTAGTTTTAGGCATGGGAATAACATTTTACATTTTTGAGTCAAGAGGTATAGAGAATAATACAATGCCAGCATTGAAATTAGCAGGACTATTGTTGCTTAGTGAAGGAATTGCAACAATTGGTTATCTATTGGAAAGTAGCAGGCTCAAGAAATGGGATATACTTAAAGTTGAATATAAAACTAGCTTGTCTTTTAAAATATGTATTGTGATAAGTATAATAATGTTATGCGTAATGTTTATTGTGTAGTAAATATTGTGACATATTGATAAACCGTAAAACCTGCTAATAGATTGCAAGCATTTTTTGAATAAATATTAAATAAAATTTTCTGCTTAAATTAAACCACGACAAATAAGGTCAAGCAATACCTGACCTTGAAAAAGGAAAGTATACTGTTGTGAAAAGGCTACATAGTTAATTCAGACTTGTTTAAAACACTCGATATTCTAGAGTGATATATTCTGAGAAATTTGTTGTAAGCAGCAAACATTGCAGTTCCATAATGCTTCCCCTCAGCTCGTTTTTTAAGGAAGTATTCGCAGACTGGATCTCCAACATATGAAGACTGATGCTTGTTAATGGAGTCCATAACTTCAAAGCCGAGCTTGCGCATAATCTTTGAACCACGCTTTGACATATGTCGCTCAGTTCCAGTAAATTTGCCTGATTGATAAGGTGGAGCATCTATTCCAGCGTAGGCAATTAAAGCTTTTGCACTATGGAATCTCCGTGGATCACCGATTTCTGCTATTAGCCTTGGACCTATGGAAGCACCAACACCTTTCATACTCATAACGGTGTCATACTCAGGCATCTGCTTGGCTAATTCATTCATTCGAGTTAAAATATCAAACAAAGAAGTATTTACTTCTTTTAAGGTGTTTGTGGTTTGCTGAACGACTATTTTAGTACTTTCAGTAGACTCGAGAGTAGGGATGCTTTCTTTAGCGATTTGATAAAGCTGGCCGGCTTCTGTATCGTTAAATTTGTATCCCTTTTTCTTTGTCCAGGACTGATAACGTTCGATGAATTTATTCTTGGAATATTTGGTAATACAGTCTCTATGATAAAAATCATGTGCGAAGTCACAAAGCTTGTCTTTACCTGTTTTACTGTTATAATCATCGATTAAATCATAGATACCAGGATTAGTCCTATCCAGGATAGTGCATAGGGCAAGGCAACGTGATTGCCTGGCTTTCATAAAACTACGATACTGAGTACCAAGAAGTTTTAATTCATCTCGCATAGCTTCAACAGCGGCATTGCGACATGGACGGTACCAGTAATCAATTCCGTATTGAGCAATAATAGCAGCATCAATACGATCAGTTTTAGGATTACGAATACCCTGACAACGATATCGTTTCATTTCAAGTGGATTAATGATATAAACTGCATATTCACTTGATTTTAAGTATTGAGCAATTGGTAGATGATAAATACCTGTTGCTTCGTAAGCACTCAAACATGAGTGCATAAAATAACAAAAACCCGCATAGCAGCGGGCTTTCGAGATATATTTTGATAAATTGTACATTGAAAAAAGAATTATGATTTTTTAATAGGAACCTTGCAATCCCTTTGAGGAGTTTTTGCCCAAGGCAATAGGTCGTCTATGTGATCAAGAGAGCCATCTTTTTTTCGTTCAGATAATTCTGTAATAAGGAATTCTAAATATTTGTAAACGTTTAATCCGTTGGCTTTTGCTGTTTCTACTATGCTGTAGATAATTGCACTGGCTTTTGCACCATTAACAGATTCACAAAACAGGTAATTCTTACGGCCGATAGTAAATGGCCTGATAGCCTGTTCCGCGTATTATTCAAACATCAGGATAAAACAGCTTATTCACAGGATATTTTTATCCTCATCTTTTCATAAAAGTTGCATAAT
>SAMEA3663209__coassemble_380_pt1 | contig 99470 bp, 87 predicted proteins | sample SAMEA3663209__metabat2_high_PE_008 | metagenome-assembled genome bin SAMEA3663209 (sample SAMEA3663209) | pig gut metagenome | biome: pig gut; feature: pig-associated habitat; material: faeces | place: China | collected 2013 | reverse complement strand
TACGCCTGTGGACATTGTGTAAGACATTGAGTTACGTATCATCGTAGCCAACGCAGTAGTGGTTGAAGCAGGAAGCTCCGACTTCTATAAGTCGGAGTAGTTCACTGTGATAGCCATTATCCTTCTCCTTCCTGTAATCGGTTGCACAACTTCAAAGTTTCTGTTGTTTTCAAGCCTCTTCTTAAGACTTAAATTACCGATCCCTTATTTTTTAAAAAGTCTGTGCATCATTTGCCTCTAATAATCGTAATATAGATTGAAACAATACTAACTAAGATTTCCCAAAAAGTATTGTAAATAGAACACGTCGGTTAATAATTATAAACCAAGAAAATAAGATGGTCAATTATCGAGGAATTCACAGATATAAATTCATAAAATGCTTCCACATGCCTCCTACTATATTTACTTATGTCTTATGACACTCCTCACGGTAATAGGGCCGTTTCTTTTGCAACTACATGTAATTTGTCCGAGTTCATCTGTACGATAGATTGAAGTATCCACTGATTCAAGGCGTTCAAGCGTTTCGTTATGCGGGTGTCCATACGAGTTCGTTAGGACAAAGAAAATGATACAATTCAACGATGAACCCTTTAGACAGCAAAAAGGGTGTTCAAATGAACACCCCTATGAAGTCTGCTGCTCTTTAATTTTATGTATATGCTGACGCATTATTTTATTATTACACCATCTGAAATCTTGGTTAGAAAGCTCTCTAACTGAGTCTTTTTTCTTCCATAACACTCATATATGCTGGTCTGATGATTTTATCCGTGCAAATCATCTCTTCTATTCTGTGTGCACTCCAACCTACGATTCTAGCTACTGCAAACATGGCTGTATAAAGTTCTACCGGTATACCCAGCATATCGTAGACAAATCCACTGTAAAAATCTACATTGGGACTGACACCTTTATAGATATGTCTTTTATCTGCTATGATCTTTGGAGCAAGCATCTCTATGTTTTCATACAATTCAAGATCTTTTTGCCTTTTCTTTTCCTCTGCCAGTTGTTTTACATAATCTTTAAATACTCTCTCCCTCGGATCAGAAATAGAATATACTGCATGTCCCATTCCATAGATTAAGCCCTTTTGGTCAAATGCATCTTTATCAACAATCCTTCTTAAGTATGCTTCTATCTCATCCTTATCTGAATAATCCTTTATATGCGCCCTAATATCATCCATCATTTCCATTACCTTAATGTTGGCGCCTCCGTGTTTTGGTCCTTTTAGCGAACACATTGCTGCTGCCATCGTAGAATAAGTGTCAGACCCGGATGACGTAACGACTCTTGTGGTAAATGTAGAATTATTACCTCCTCCATGTTCCATATGCAAAATGAGTGCCGTATCTAAAACCTTTGCCTCTGTAAGGGTATATTTCCTGTCTGGTCGCAGAAGCATCAATAGATTTTCCGCGGTGGAAAGCTGTTTATCGGGATGATGAATATACATACTCTCATTTTTTTCATAATGATTGTAAGCATTATATCCATATACTGCCAACAATGGGAACTCACTGATGAGCTGGATGCACTGACGCAGCGAATTGCTGACACTTGGTTCTTTTACCTTTTTATCATAAGATGCCAGGGTAAGAATACTTCGGGTCATGGAATTCATGACATCCTCCGAAGGTGCTTTCATAATGACATCCCTTGTAAAATTGGTTGGCAATATCCTACACTCTCCAATAATTCTATCGAAGTCTTCCTTCTCTCTTTCATCAGGCAGTTTTCCCATCAAAAGAAGATATGCTATTTTTTCAAATCCAAACTCATTTTGTCCTAAACAATGAATCAAATCTTCCACTCGATAGCCCCGGTACCACAATTCCCCATCGCAGGGAATCTTCTGATTATCAACAATTTTTGAAGACACTATTTTTGATATGTTGGTAAGTCCTGTAAGGACACCTTTCCCATTTTCATCTCTAAGCCCTTTGTTTACGCCATATTCTTCAAATAACCGCGGAGCAATGTTATCATTTTTCAGACAAACTGCTTCCAATTCTTCAAAATAATCATTCACCTGCTCCGTTGTCATCTCTATTCACCTCCAGATTCTCCACCTCACTGCTCATAATAGTTTCCAACTGCTTCATAAGCTGTAGTAACTGAATCAAATTATCCTTTCCAAACTTTTCGAACACCTTCCCGTAATACTTCTTAAGTGTTTCTTCCTGCGCCCTTAACAGGCTTCGTCCGCTTTCAGTAATTGTAACATAGGTGCCCTCACTGCCGTTACCGTCATGAGACCATAATACATATCCTACGTCTCGTAGCTTTTCTACCATTTTAGAAATCTGTCGCATCGTCATCTGTAGCCTGTCCGCTAAATCCTTCAGATAGACTCGTCCTGAATAAATGTCGGATGTCTCCTCCATTGCAATATATTGTAATGCAATGTATTCCGGGATACTCATTTTCATAAAGACATCTTTTCTATGCTCCCGGTTAAACAAGTGCCTTTGGTATATCAATTCGTTGGACAGCTTTATAATATCTGTATTTCCTATAGTTTCTGCCATATGACTCCTCCTTTATTTAAAATAAGGGAAGCAACAGACTGTCACTTCCCTTCGTAAATGAGAATGGTTTATTTTAATAGCCCATATCCGGTTGCGCCGGCATTGCAGGTGTTGTTTCCTTAATATCTGCCACAGCAGCCTCCGTTGTTAATAAGGTTGATGACACACTAATTGCATTGGAAAGTGCACTTCTTGTAACCTTGACAGGATCAATAATTCCTGCATCGACCATATTGACGTACTGTTCAGAAACTGCATCAAAGCCTATGCCCTCATCTGACTCCTTTACCTTATTGATGATGACAGCACCCTCTAAGCCTGCATTTTCAGCAATGGCACGAAGCGGAGCCTCTAATGCCTTGGCTACAATCTCTGCTCCTGTTCTCTCATCACCCTCCATGCTTGATATCATGTCATATACCGCCTTTTGTGCGTGAACATAAGCAGAGCCACCGCCACTAATGATACCCTCTGACACAGCAGCCCTAGTGGCATTTAATGCATCTTCCATACGATACTTAGCTTCCTTCATCTCTGTTTCGGTTGCTGCTCCAATCTTAATTACTGCAACACCACCGCCGAGCTTAGCTACCCGGTCTACCAGCTTATCCCTGTCGTACTCAGAAGCATCTGCAGCCTGTCTCTTAATCATTGCGATTCTGTCTTCAATGTCCTGCTTCTTTCCCTCGCCATCCACGATGGTTGTATGTTCCTTTGTTACTTTAACTGATTTAGCCTGTCCAAGCATATCAACTGTTATATCCTTTAGCTGCATACCAAGATCATCGAGTACTGCCTGTCCACCTGTCAGAATTGCAATATCCTTTAACATCTCCTTACGACTATCACCATACCCCGGTGCCTTTACAGCTACGACCTTGAGCGTGCCTCTCAACCTGTTTACGATTAGTGTTGTAAGTGCTTCACCCTCTACATCATCTGCAACAATCAGCATTTCTCTTCCCTGCTGCATTACCTGCTCCAATATAGGAAGAATATCTTTTATATTAGATATCTTTTTGTCCGTAATCAAAATGTATGGATGATTCATATTAGCTATCATCTTTTCTTTATCATCACACATGTAAGCAGATAAATAACCGTTGTCAAACTGCATTCCCTCTACAACCTCTATCTCTGTCTGCATCGTCTTTGATTCTTCTATTGTAATGACGCCATTCTCTCCAACCTTTTCCATTGCATCGGCAATCATTGTTCCGACTTCATCATTACCTGCAGATATTGCAGCAACCTTTGCAATGTGATCTTTTCCAGTTACAGGCTTGCTCATTTTAACCAGTGCTTCAATAGCAGTATCTGCTGCTTTCTTCATTCCTTTTCGCAAAATAATTGGATTTGCACCTGCAGCTATATTTTTCATCCCCTCACTTACTAAAGCCTGTGCCAAAACAGTTGCAGTTGTCGTGCCGTCTCCTGCAATGTCATTCGTTTTGGTTGCGACCTCTTTCACAAGCTGTGCACCCATATTCTCATAAGGATCTTCCAGTTCAATCTCCTTTGCAATCGTGACGCCATCGTTCGTAATCAAAGGAGTTCCGTAAGATTTATCCAATACAACGTTACGTCCCTTAGGTCCGATTGTCACCTTTACTGTATCTGCCAGCTTATCAACGCCTGCTTCCATCTTTTTTCTTGCATCGATATCAAACAAAATTTCCTTTGCCATGTTAATTCCTTCTTTCTACATATAAAATAACTGTTTTTTTATTTTACTACTCCACAATTGCAATAATATCGGACTGATTTACGATGATATATTCCTCATCCTCCAACTTAACATCTGTACCGGAATACTGAGAATAAATTACACGGTCACCTTCTTTTACCTGCATTTCAGTTTTCTTTCCATCCTTTTCACTTCCGGGTCCTACTGCAATGACAACAGCTGTCTGTGGCTTTTCTTTTGCACTATCCGGTAATATAATTCCGGACTGGGTCTTTTCTTCTGCTTCCTGTTGTTTTAATACAACACGCTCTCCTAATGGTTTTAACTGCATAATCATTACCTCTTTTCTGTTTTGTTAGCACTCTCGCTTGTTGAGTGCTAGTGATTTAATAAAAAATATATGCTTCCTCGGAAGCACTTGCTCATTTAGTTTGTTTTCAAACTGTTTGATTACAAATGATTATATCACACAAAAAGAGGATGTCAACTATTTTTAAAAAAAAATGGAACTGTCCGCGAAATATTCCGCTTAACAGTTCCTAATCATTTTCCAACAATTGATCTATATTATGACTAATCTGCTCAGACACCCGGTTAAATACCGCCAAAGAGCCTTCATCAATTCCTTCCACCACCTTGGCGGTTAACTCTGCCCATAGAATCTCCATTTCCTGACAGAGATGTTCCGACGCATCAGTCAGCTCATATTTCACATATCTACGATCTTTATCATCTCTTTTGCATATAATGTATCCTTGTTTGACAAGATTATCCAAAGTAGTAGACATATGACCTTTATTCATCTGCGTGTACCGACATATATCCGTCAATGTTGTTATCTCATCATAATGAGACAGCAAATAAACGACTTCCAGTTCCAATCTGTTCAGGTTTGTCTTATTTTTTACATCAACCATAGCTTTTTCAAGAAGATGCTTAAACTTTCCACCTCTCAAATTTTTTTCAATATTCATCAAAATTTCACTCCTATTTTGTTTTTATTCTTTTTACAAAATATCAAATTAATCCATCAAAAACTTTTTTCATGGGACATATTATCGTAATCATCTCTTATCGTTTATCATATCATATCGCCTACATTTTTTCCACAAAAAAGCACCCAAGCATTTCCGCCCGAGTGCCACAAATCCCATTTCTATACTCTTACTTCAAATCCGTTCTTGAATTTGAACACAATATCATCTTTTGCCTTTACAATCACTTCCTGCACAAGACTGCTCCAAATCCCGGCATCGAACTCGTAGGTTATGCCATCCTACTTCTCCAAAGTTCGAATGAACCCTTTGAACAATTCTCTCTTCACCTTCTTGCTTTCTATCTGCTCGGCGATGTCATCATACTTAGCTGTTGCCCTTTCATACCTTGCCGTAAGTGGGTGGAGGGCTGTGAATAGTAACAGAAGGTTCATCCAGCTATACAAAACGAAAAGAATTATTTGAGCATCGAAAGGCTGCCGTCAAAGAGGAAATCAAACAGCTTGAAAAAACTCTTGCCATGCTGGAATTCAAATGCTGGTATTATGACACCGCTATAGCTGATGGCAACGAAAATAAAATTAATGTAATGCTCCCTGATAATCTCCCAAAGGAAATTCAAAAGCTTTACAACAAAGCCCATTAAAAGAATTTGCCAGGCAAAACTGCCTGGCCTTTTACATTTTATCTAAGCACATAAAACTGAAAGTTTTACACGCCTTCAATTTCTTGCAAACGAGACAACCACTTATCAATACCTTATCCGGAAAATTCACATCTTTCTCATATTAGAATTCTCTTCAAATGTATTCAAAAATCCCCTGAATAGCATCAGATACGTTAATTATTTCTGAAATTGGCAATCTATCTACTTTCTTGTAACCGCGAAGAGACATGTCTAACAATGCAAGTTTTTCACATTGTATATAACCCTCATTTTCTTCTGTAGCCATCCATATATGAAGCGGACCCGGAGTAGAATTTCTAATAATTGGACATCCAATTATTTCACCACTCGTATTAAAAAAATCCTTACTAACCACCAATACGGGATGTTTTATTTTTTCAATTTCAATAATATCTCCTTGATGTAAAATTTCCATTACCATGCCTCTCTTCCGACAGGTTCACCCCACTCATATTCACCATCAAGCATTAACTTTCCATCAAACTCTGCGGCTCTCTCTTCCAATGTTTTATGACGAAATGATTTCACTAAAGTGATTACACCATCTGATACCGTGACATCCAAAAACTCATTCAATGTGATTCCTGCACTTCTCAATACTTCTTTTGGCAATCTGATTCCTTGACTATTTCCCCATTCTTTTACTTGTGCTTGCATATGGAACCCTCCTTATATTTGGTATATACATAGTGTATACCAAATGGTAGAAAATATCAATTAAATTCTCCTGGGTGCATCGGAAGCCTCAAATTCATGCGCGCTTTCAATCTCACCGGAAGACTGAAATTATATATGTTGTTTAATCCAATTGATAGTAGCAATGTCAGTACCATTATTCAGGACATGATCAACCACATTCTTCTTTTGTAAAACTTTTGTAATCAAATTATCATCAAGTCTTTCCAATAGTGTAATAAAATCAACTTGAGATTTTTCTTTTACAGACTTAAGCAATTTTGCGTCGCTAATCTTTCTCGCTGCCTGATCTTTAGGATATCCCTGTCCAAACGATTCATAAAATAACATTTCAACCGTTTTCTTACAATTTTCACTTCCAGAGTAGGTGTATTCTTCGCCTAACGGCAACGAAATAGCATTTCCATTATTTATTTGTGCAAATAAGTATGCATCCTTAGGTGTGGGAGCATAGCCGCAGATAACTCCGGGCATATTATTACACGCCAACATCATTCCCTGTCCGGATGAACATCCTGTTACAACAAAATCAACAGCTTTACTTGCAAGAAGAATACCTATTTCTATCGATATCTCAATATATGAATATTTTATGATATCATCTGGAAAACACCCAAAATTAATCACTTCATGTCCTGTAGCATATTTCTTTACAGCATCAAATAAAATATTGTTTTTATTTGTCTGTGAACTTGCCTGAATTACTCCAACTATCATTATACTTGTCACCACCAAATTCAAATCTTCTGTTGCTTTCAATCTCTCCGCAAGACTGAAAGTTGTCTGTTATTAAATGGTTGAAAGAAATTTCTCTATCAGGCTATTTATCAGTTCAGGTTTGTCTGTATTAGAATTATGTCCAGCTCCTTCAATCCACTTTAAAGGAATTTTCGTATTTCGATGCCATGCTTTGTTATACCGTATACATGAACCAGCATGATCCTGTGTGCCACATATCAACAAAGCAGGACACGTAAGCTCATACGGAAGATTCTTTTCCATTGCCTCTGCCAGAATACGAAAGCCATGTCCGGCAATTTGTGCATAACGCTTCTGATTGCCGTCATATACCAACATCATTTCACGCATCAGATTTCTTCCATAATCGGAAGTTGCAACACCCTCAGTGCCAGATTTCAAAAGAAATTTCCACGGATAGTGAGCATATACCGGCTCCATTCTTTTCAAAAGCCAAAGTTCAACTGCCGTCACGTATTCTCTTTGCAACGGTGCGGAATCTATAGAAATAAAACCAGTCAGTTGATTCGGATAAAGTTGCGCATAAACCTGTCCCACATATCCGCCCATTGACTGCCCGATTATAACCGGCTTGGTAATTTCTTCCTTTTCAAGAATACGATTCAGCCATTTGGTCTTGTCAAACAGGTCAAAATTAAACTGGAACGGCCACGAAGATGCATGAGCTGGTGCATCCCATACAATAATATTATGTTTTCCCTCAAAACAATCAATTTGTTTATCAAACAATCTATGATCAGCAGTCAATCCGGGCAGAAAGACAAGCGTAATCTCATCCAAACTTAAAATATTGGACCAATAGTGAATCGTTCCGCAGGGAGTTTGATATGTATTTTCCTTCAATTAATTCACCTCCACCAAATTCAAATTCATGCATACTTTCAGTCTCTCCACAAGACTGAGAGTTGTAGCTTTTTTAGCCTTATCCAAACCGTACCTTTTTAGCTTGTTCTAATACTTAACGTTCTTTTGTATCATCATAAGAAGTTTGTTTATCTTCTATTTATTTAACAGATGTAATAGAAAACAATCCATCTCTATTGCAATAAAAAAAAATTTTTTGGGCTCCATTTATCTTTAGTCTTGCCTCTGCATTGCCTTCCGGATATAACTTTACCATCTGGACTTTATCTGATGACACTCCGGCAATAAAAGAAATATAATGCTGTTTCGTCATATCATGCTCAACACGGATATAGTACTCATCTTCAATTCGCTCAATAAATACCCTGTGATTCTCATCCGCTTTTTCTGCCTGGCATGGATTAAGCATTATTCCATGACACTGAATGACAGCTTCACCTGTGCTATGAATAATATTCCCACAAGCCGGGCACACATAAAACTTTGAACACAGCATATTAGCGGAAATATTTACATTACTGACGGCATTTCCTGAAATCAGTTCCGTAACGGATATGCCAAAGATCTGCGCTATTGGTTCAAGCAAAGAAATATCCGGATATCCCTTTGCAGTCTCCCATTTCGACACAGTTTTATCTGAAACGTTCAACTTCACAGCAAGTTCTGCCTGAGTTAAATGATATTTTTCCCGCAGTTCTTTAATCACTGCTCCTGTTACATATTGATTCATACTCATGTACCTCCTATGAAAATATCATAACCGCAGAAAGAACCATTTTCCACCTACGCAAAGTAGAGAAGCAAACCTGATAGTTGTTAGCCAATTTTATTAAAAATGACCGTCTGCTCCTTCATAGATATTTTTTTAACCTCGTAACCGTAATCGATTAATTCCTTTTTGTATTTCAGAAATGAGTGGTCTATTGCTATTCCCGCAATATTCTGTATTTCTTCAAATGTCAGCTTAAAAGATTGTTTCCCATTATTCTGCACATATTCCCATAGAGAATTATATCTACTCATTTGCTTACTACCTCAAAAGTCAAAGTTCATTCTCTCTATCATACTAACGCAGTTATCCAAAAACATACCGCTGCGACAAATGAAAGAGGTGTCATAATACACTTTTCTTTCTTACTCTTTGACACAAAATTCATGACCGTATTCAACGAAAGGTATACAGCCATAACTATGCAAATTATCTTGGTTACTTTTTTTGAAAACCACAACGGGAAAAAACCACCCATCTGTAAAATAACTATTGCAAAGAATAATTGACAAATCAATTGTGTTACTAAAACAATTCTTAATTTTTGGGGAAAGACCTTATATTGGCCTCCCATTTCAACTCCCCTAATGGTAAGCCACATATTATTAGAACAGATAATATGATTACCACTGAAAATGTTATTGCTCCAATTATTGCTACCATATTTTTCTCCTAAAGCTTCAAAGTTTCTGTTGTTTTCAAACCTCTTCTTAAGACTTAAATTATAGATCCCTTATTTTTTGATATCTATAACAGCAATATCACATGACATTCTCCCGCGAACAACTTCATACGTAACATTTTTATAACCCATATCTTCAAAAAACTTTTCATATGATTCTGCATCAAACTGACACTTAAAACTAGCACCAAGCTTTTCTAAAAATTTTACTGCCAATTTATTGGTTCCTTCATCACCATTAATGTATGTAGGAATTACTAACCGACCACCGTCTTTACAAACACGAGTAAGTTCATTCATTGCCCTTTGTGGATCCGCCAAAAGATGTATAACATTTCCTGCCACTACTACATCAAAAGAGTTGTCTTCAGCTTCAATATCTGTGATATCTACCCTTCTGTAATCAATATTGTCATAATTTTTCAATTTCTTTTTTGCCTGTTTTAACATTCCCACAGAATAATCGGAAACAATTAATTCTTTACACACAGGAGCAATGAAAACGCTGATGGCCCCTGTTCCACACGCACACTCTAAAACCCTATCTGAATTTTTTATATATTTGGCAACACTCTCACCTGTTGACTGATAGACACTTTTATTATAAATATTTTCAAATAAGTCATATACACCTGATACTTTATCCCAGAACATAAGTACTTCCTTTCACCACCAAACTTCAAATATTCTATTTCTTTCAGACTCACAGTAAGTCATCATTGATACTTTAGCCATTCTTGAAAAAGTCTGTGCATCATTTGCCTCTAATAATTGCAATATAGATTGAAACAATACTAATTTAGATTTCCCAAAATGGATTGTAAATAGAATATGTCGGTTAATAATTATAAACCAAGAAAATAAGATGGTCAATTGTCGAGGTATTCACAGGTAAGAATTCAAGAAATATTCCTGAACAATCATTTCAACTTTTTCAATGCTTAGTGGATCATCTTTTGTCTCGAAGGTAGTAATTAATTTAATAGTCGGAATAATCCCATTTTCACAATATAGTCTTATTTTATTACATGTATGACTCCGATATTCTTCATCATCCATCATTCCAAAATGTTCCCAATAATAGTATTTCCCCGTCATGGGATGTCTAATTACAAAATCTGGATAAAGAATAGTTGTTCCAAGTGCAAGTTTCTCTTCATACCTAAATGGAATTTTATTTTTATATAGTACCATGTCAATTATTGCTTCTGACTTAGATCTAAGCATTTTTCCTTGTGTTCCTTTTACAATTAATGCTTCCTCATATTTATTACAATGCTCATATGGAGTATTCTGCCACTCTAGTAATGTTTCGTTCAAGGGAACAAAGTGTTTATCAAGCAATTTACTATACTCTGGATGATACAGAAGTTTTTCCGTTTGTCCCTCTATTGGTTGCATTATTTTTAAATAAGCTTTACATGCAGCAAGCATACCTTCTAATTCCTGTTTTTTGTATGAATAATACTTTTTTTCTGCCAGTTTTTCTGCCAAATCCCTTTGCGTTTTTGGAAGATAGCTAGTCCCCTTTTGTTTTTTCACAAACCACTTATATCGACTTTTATTTTTGGCACATCTCAGCTCACCTTTTGGAAATTTCTTTTCCTTATTATTTATGCTATTAAGTTCCTTTTGAAGTTGTTCTTCTATTTTTTTCATAATATTACAATTAATAACCATGTTTATCCTCCTTTTGTTGCCCGCGGGGCTAAAATGAACAATTGACGCTGTTTTAGCCCCGCCTAGTACTCGCCCCACACTCCCCGCGGGGCCAAAAGTGGCAATTTGGGCTGTTTTGACCCCGCTTTACACTTGTTCTACACGCCCCGCGGGGCTAAAAATGGCAATTCACGCTTATTTAGCCCCGCCTAATACTTGTCCCGCACTCCCCGCGGGGCCAAAATGAACAATTTACGCTGTTTTAGCCCCGCTTAATACTTGCCCCACATACCCCGCGGGGCTAAAAGTGGCAATTCACTCTGTTTTGGCCCCGACTTACACTTGTCCTGCACTCCCCGCAGGGCCAAAATGAACAATTTACGCTAATTTAGCCCCACCTAATACTTGTCCTGCACGCCCCGCGGGGCCAAAAGTGGCAATTCACGCCAATTTAGCCCCGCCTTATACTTGTGCTGCACTCCCCGCGGGGCCAAAATGAACAATTCACGCTATTTTAGCCCCGCCTTATACTTGTGCTGCACTCCCCGCGGGGCCAAAAGTGGCAATTCACGCTGTTTTAGCCCCGCCTTATACTTGTGCTGCACTCCCCGCGGGGCCAAAATGAACAATTTACGCTGTTTTGGCCCCGCCCAATACTTTGTCCCACTTGCACCACACTCCCCGCGGGGCTAAAAGTGGAAATTCACGCTGTTTTAGCCCCGCCTTACATTTGTTCCACATATAAAATTCTACTTATTGCTTATGACACTCCTCACGGTAAAAGGGCCGTTTCTTTTGCAACTACATGTAATTTGTCCGAGTTCATCTGTACGATAGATTGAAGTATCCACTAATTCAAGGCGTTCAAGTGTTTCTTTATGCGGGTGTCCATATGAGTTATTCTTGCCGGCAGATATTACGCTAACCTTTGGGTTAACAGTATTTATGAATTGTTCAGATGAAGAGTACTTGCTTCCATGATGCGGAACACTTAAGTAGTCAATATTTTTTAACTTGTCTTTGATTTGTGAATCATTAATAAGTACCTGCCCAACTTCTGAGCTTATATCTCCTGTATATAGCATAGTAAAGTGATTCTTATCATTTTCGTACATTACCTTAAGCACTAAAGACATATCATTTAAGCTTTCCGGGCTCTTATCAGCTCCACTGCCTTGTAATGAAGTGCCTCCTCCACTTCCTGATACTGAATTTCCTCCTTCACTTCCCGGTACTGAAACACCTTTATTTTCAGGGCTTAAGCACTCAATCGTAATCGAGCCGTTTTCAATTCTGTCACCCTTTGAAATTATATGTACAAAATCTGCTTTCTCGAAACCGGTCTTTTCATCATTACGAGGACTCAAACTATGCCCATCTCCCGTTTTTTCCTTACTTCCCATTATTATCTCAATCCCATCTTCAACCGAAACAAATTGGTGCTTAACATTCACCTCTTTTAATTCATCACTTAAAAGCTCTTTCACTCCTGAAATATGGTCAATATCCGGATGAGTCACAAAAAGATAATCAATCTCGCTAATTCCATTAGACAATAGAAATGGTCGTATTCGATATTTATAAACATCCTTAACGTCGCTGCTACCACCATCAACCATAATTGTAGGAATGTCCCTTCCGTAAATTACATTGCACGCGCCTTGCCCGACTGAGAGCGCATTCACACTTAATTCAGGTTTTATCCTGAATGCCAGAACAAATACTGAAATTACAATAAGTGCTGTCTCCCTAATCTTCATTTTCTTTCTTAACTCATCTTTATTCTTATCATTCGATCTAACTCGGTTAACATAACTCCAATATCCAAGAACAACAACGATCATTAGTATTATGTAAATTACATTCTGCCAGCTCTCTCCCTTTCCGACAATCCAGTAGTTGCCTGCAAGCCTCGAAACATTTCCGCACAGAAACGAATACAGCATTATAATTTTTTGCGCAGCAAACAAAAGCCCTCTTGTTATAACACGAAAGGGCTTTAGTTTAATCACGGTATTTGCAATAATCAACACAATAATTCCGATTCCAAGAATAATGCTCATTAGCGGCACTACAATAATATTGATAAAAATACTGTATCTTGAGATTTTGAAAAACGTGTTAAAAACTACAGGGAGTGTCGCCAAATTTGTCGATAGGGATATGCAAATACTCTTCCTTGTTTTTTCGTATATGGCACTTTTTTCCTTCTTAAAGAAGTCTGTAATATCAAGAAGAATAGGGTAAATGAGGGAAATTCCGCTTACCGATAACACAGAAAGAAGGAAACCCGAATCAAATATATAATACGGGTTTTCGACGATAATTAGAATTGATGCAAGACACATTCCGGACATCAAGTCATATGTCCTTCCGATTGCCTTGGCAATAACGGCAAGAATAAACATTATCAGCGCCCTTATTGTTGATGTCGAAAAGCCTGTCATCAGACCATACATTGTCATAACAGCTGATGAAATCATAGACGCACCAATTATATTAAGTCCTGTATACCTTAATATTGTAAAAAGGCACATTCCAACCGCCGCGATGTGTAGACCTGATAAGCTTAAAACATGTGAAATCCCTGCCGCCTGGTACAAATCCTTTACATCCGCATCAAGTCCTGTCTTGTCTCCTAGTACCATCGCAGATAGCGTTCCCGCCTCGCTTTCATCCATATAGGCAAAATAAACTCTTTTAGTATTCTCCTTTACTGAAAAAAGCCATTCCTTAATGTATGCGTATCTCTTTCCCGAATGTGTAACCGTTGCGTCCTTAATAGAGGCTTCATAGCCCCTTATTCTGTAATATTTTCTTGAATCAAACTGTCCTTCATTTTCAGGTCTTGAAAAGTTTTTGTATCTGCCCTTTAGTTTAACAGTCTGACCTATTTTAAAATCAAACGCATTCTGATTTTTAAGATATATTATGTACTTATTGCTGTTTTTGTTTTTTCCTTTACACTTTATATGCAGACAATGCGCATTGTTTTTGAACATTTTGTCTGTCACTTTGCCGGTTATTTCAACTGATTTATTGTCTCCTTTATATTCTTTGACATCTACGCCTCCGCATAATAATATCACCATGTACATAAAAGAAATAAACAACAGACAAATGACACACATTGGTCTTCGTATTGTTAATTTGCGCATATTTTGTCCTTTATTTTATTGTAAAGTCCATCCTTAATTCCGCTTATTTCCATTATTCCTTCAGGGGAATTGAAGCGTCCATTTGCTTCCCTGTATGCAATTATTTTATCGGCCTTTGATTCGCCAATCCCCGGTAAAGTCATTAGTTCTTCCTTTGAGGCTTGATTTATGTTAACTAACGTACCACTATCACTGCTGTTACCACCGTTACCACCTCCATTACCGCCAGTGACTCCACCGGCACCACTACCGTCAGCACCTGAAGCCACCCCTCTTTCAATACTTCCAGACTCAATCTCTTCCTCTGATGGCACATAAATCATCTGTCCATCTGCAATGAGACTGGCAAGATTAAGATAGTTTTCATACGCTTCCTTTGAATAGCCACCAGCTGAATCTATTGCATCAATTATTCTGCTCCCTTCTTTTAACTCATAAACTCCAGGGTTATTAACATATCCTGCAACATAAACAACAAAAGACTGAGAATCATTTGTTTCAATGTTCTCAGTCTTTTCTGTATTTTCTACGCCAGTGTCTTTTGCCACATCAATAGCATTGTCAGAGATTTGTTCATTATCAGAGATTTGCTCTTTATTTCCTTCTTCAGAAATAATCTCCATAACCTCTTCATCGCTGCAGCCCTGGCATACACACATAAGCATGCATAAAATCACAAATATTATTTTTTTCATTAAATAGCCTACTTTCCGACCCAATGCGCAGACTATTTTTTATATATGTTATTATATCTTAATTTGATTATTTATCGGCAGCCATCACTTATGCCATTTCTTTCAAAAGAGGGTTTATCACTCAAGGTTTTTCCAGAAAACTCACAATTATCTCTCAAAGAAATTGAAGAAATTGTCAGGAACCGAGTATCTGAACGTACTTCCACCGATGTTGAATTCACCGCTTCTTTGTCCGTCTTCCTCACCCTGTTTTTCCTGTTGTCTATCTTCATCAGATGACTTCTCTGAATCCTCTTTACTCTCATCAAGTTCAGTTTCTTCCCTTGAATCAAGAGTAACGGAAACAGTCTTTTCCTCGTATGTACCGTCATTAGCTCTTGCAATGACAACATCTACTGTCTCGCCGGCTTTGTAATAGTTTAGTCTGTCCTTAAGCTTGTTAATGCTATCCATTCCCATTCCGTCGAATTTAATGATAACATCGCCCTGCTTGATTCCGGCCTTTTCTGCTGCCATTCCCTCAGTTGTCTCTGATACATAAATTCCCTTAGGAATATTGTATGCTTCTGCCACTTCGTTAGTTACCGAAAATCCTGCAATTCCAAGATATCCTGCTTCGTTAGGATCAACCTTCGTTCTTGTGGCAAGATTCATGAGTCCGTCAACTATTTCATCGGCTGCACTTGTAGGGATTGCATATCCCATTCCTTCAATCTTGGTATTGGCAAGCTTAGCAGAATTAATGCCGACTACCTCACCTTCCATGTTAAGGAGCGCGCCACCCGAATTACCCGGGTTAATTGCAGCATCAGTCTGAATAAATGACTGTCCGTCATCACTTCCGTCAATCGTCCTGTTAAGTGCAGATACAATACCTGTAGTAACGGACTGTCCGTATCCCATCGCATTTCCGATTGCAACAACCTGCTCACCTATTTCAAGCTTTTCTGAATCACCCATTGTGGCAATCTTTACTTCATCAAGGGTGCTGCCCGAAATGTTGCTTAAATCAACTGCTATAACCGCAAGGTCGTTATCCGTATCTGTTCCTTTAACTACTGCCTCATATGCCTCACCATCAATGAAGCATACGGAAAGAGTATCCGCATCTGCAACAACATGGGCATTCGTAACGATAAGAAGTTCCTTGTCATTCTTACCTACGATGATACCTGAACCTGCCGATTCTGACTCATATTCCTGTATCTCCATGCTGTAAAAGCTTCTTAATTCCTGAATGCTTTTATTAGTAATTGCTACAATTGAAGGCATTGCTTCTTTAGCAACTTCCTGAACGCTAAGTCCGCTGTTTACTTTGTTTAAGCTAAAGTCGTATTGAACTTTTTCTTCTTCAGGTGCTTTTGGTGCAACCTCTTCAACATTTTTTTCTACGGCTTTTTCAGTACCCTCGTCATTCTTTTCAATTATTTCTTCTGATTGTGATTCTTCAGCCACCTTAGCCTCATGTCTTTTAATCACGCTGTTGGCTCCGGCAAATGCCAGTGCGGCACAAAGACCAAATGAAAGACCAAGTAATACTGTGAAAAAGAATTTGCCTACACCGTTTGACTTTTTTTCTTTTTTCTTTTTCTGTGACGAATTATTTGTCACATTTTCAAATTCATTGTTATTTAATTCACTCATCACTCATCTCTCCCTTTTTATTATGATTACTTGAAAACTAAATCGATTAGTATTCCAACCAACTATTTCATATTACGCATTCATAATATTCAGAAGATATTATAAAAATATGTTTACTTTGTGAAAAAAGTTTGAACGCCTGCACCGATACTTTCTTGAACAGGAATTGAATAGGTTATCTCTTCAATCTGTCCACCCATGGTATCTGCCAAATCCCTTAGAACCTTTTCAGGGTCTTCCCCTGAATATACTTTTGAAAAGGCTATTTCAAGCTGAAGCCAGAAATTCGATGTCTCTATCATTTTTGGAAGCGGCATTGATTTCTGATATTCGGTCATTACATTATTGATTTCAGTGTTTTCATACGGCACGTCACGCTTGCACGCTAACTTACCGGATTTAAGATAAAGTGAATCCGCGCTGTCAAAACATAATCTGGTTGCAAATAAATTAGCGGCCTCTTTTTTCTCTGAATATCCGTTAATTGCGACAGCATCGGTAACCGATAATCCTCTTGCACGAAGGACATTGCTCATATCAGGAATGATAGCAACACCATATTCATACTTGAAAGTCCCATCCATCTGGGCTTCCTGAATCTTGGCGAAAGCATCTGTTGTTGCAATTGTGAAAACAAGCTTTCCTTCAATAAACTGCTTAAGAATACTCTCGTAGTTATCGTTGTCTTCCATTGTGAAGTACTTGTCCATATTCTGATATACTTTAAGTCCTTCAACCGCCTGCTGGTTATACAGGTTAAAAATGGCATTATTATCGCCGTCTTCTCCACCGACTTCAAGGTAATTCCCTACAAAGAAATAATTGTAGAAAATATCTGTTACATCCCACTTAAATACGGCTTCGACAGTATCCGGTGCTTCGTAGTTATTAGCAAATGTCGTAATATCATCAATAGTAGAAGGGATCATTGTCGCAAGTCTTTCAAGAACTTCCGGGTCTGCAACAACTTCCTCATCTCCATACGGTTCTTCTTCAATAACTGCTTCTTCTTGAATATCTGTCTCAGTCTCTACTGTATCAGCGGCTTCTTCCTTAAGTGCTTCTTTATTCTCATCAGCCTCTGCCTGCGCAATCTCACCTTCAGCCTTATCATTTTCAGCTTCCATACGTCCCTGCGCTATTGATGCCATGTAAGTCTTGTTATATAAGAAAAAGTTCGTCTCATAATATAAAGGATATGCAACATATTTACCGTCACACGAAATAGCATGTAATGCCGTTTCAGGGAAATTGTTCTCGCAAACCTTTTCCTCAGAATCAATAATCGGCACCGCAAGCCCCGCAAGATATGCCTTCATAAGATTATCATGCGTAGTAATATATAAATCGGGAGCCGGCTTAGTACTTGATTCATTAACTGAAGCAAAATTAATACTTTCAAGATAATCAATACCGTCAACAAGCTCTGCAACTACTTCCATCCCGGTCTCCTGCTTATATGCAAGTGCCACATCGGCTATATATTCTTCAAGCGAACTGTCTGTATACCATAAAATAAGAGTATTATCAGGAACTTCTTCTTTCTGAATGATTTTCTGTGCTATTGTCGAATCACTCTTTTCAGCATCAAAATCAACGAAGGCATACTTAACAAGCCCTCCCATAAGAATTAATAATAAAATTATGCTTGTAATTCTTCTGTTCATTAAAATGATGCCCTTAATTTCACAATCATTTCGTCTACATCTTCTTTTGTAATAATAAGCGGCGGAAGAAATCTTAACACATTGCTACCCGCAGTTATTATTACAAGCCCATTTTCTAACGCCCTTTTAGAAACCTCTGCCGGTGTTTTTTTATCTGTGTCAAAAACAAGCCCCTGCATTAATCCCTTTCCGCGACGAAGCAATAAAAAGTCGTACTCTTTTACAAGTTCATCAAGCTTTGTCTCAAGATATACTGATACCTCATTCACATTTTCAAGAATGTTACGCTTCTTAAACTGGTTAAACACTTCATTCACTGCAGCTGTAACAAATGGATTTCCTCCATATGTTGTTCCATGGTCACCGGGAACTAATGAATTCTTGGAATATTTTTCATTTAATACAAAAGCACCGATTGGAACGCCACATCCAAGTGCTTTGGCAAGTGTGACAATATCAGGCTTTACTCCATAATGCTCATATGCAAACATTTTGCCACTTCGACCCATGCCGCACTGAATTTCATCAAGAATCATAGCGATATCGTTTTTATCACATATTTCCCTGATTTCCTTAATAAAGCTTTCTGAAGCCGGATATATTCCACCCTCACCCTGCACTGTTTCCAAAATGATAGCACAGGTTTTATCGTTTAATAAAGCCTTCACTGAATCAATATCATTATAATTTGCAAACTTAACAGATACGTTATCATTTAAAAACGGCTCACGATATTTAGTGTTACCTGTAACCGATAAAGCACCTAAAGTACGTCCGTGGAAGGAATGTTCAAAAGCAATTATCTCATGCTTTGCTGATTTATTCTTATTATAAGCATATTTCTTTGCCGCCTTAATTGCCCCTTCAATTGCTTCCGCGCCGGAGTTTGTGAAGAATACACTGTTAAGTCCTGTCGCCTCAACAATCGTTTTAGCTGCCTTTACTGTAGGCTCTGAATAATAAAGATTAGACGTATGCAAAAGCTTGTCAATTTGCCCCTTAAGAGCATCGTTATATTCTTTGTTAGCATACCCTAGTGCAAATACGGCGATTCCCGCACAGAAATCGAGGTACTTTTTCCCATCAATATCATATAGGTATACGCCCTGCCCTCTGTCAAAAACTACATTATTCCTATTATATGCATGTAAAAGATATTTCTCACCTTCATCTATGATTGCTTGCATACTCATGGCAAATTCTCCTTTTCATCGTCAGCAAAGAACATAGTTCCGATACCTTTATTTGTAAATACCTCAAGAAGAAGTGAATGCATCTTTCTGCCGTCAAGAATATGAACCCTGTTAACGCCTGCTTCGATTGCATCAGTGCAGTTTTTAAGCTTTGGAAGCATTCCGCCGCCGATGTATCCCTTTTTAACCATCTCATTGGCTTCTGAAACCGTAAGTCTTGAAATGAAAGTTGAAGGGTCCTTCGGATCCATATATACGCCCTCAATATCAGTTAAAAATGCGAGTTTATCGGCTCCCATTGCCTTTGCTATTGCACATGCTGCATCATCTGCATTAATGTTATATGTAACAAAATTTTCATCAAGTCCTATCGGAGCTACAATCGGAAGAAAATCCTTTTCCAAAAGGTCTTCAAGTACTTTTGTATTTACGCTTGTAATTTCTCCAACATAGCCAATATCCTGTCCGTCAGAATATTTTTTCTCAACCTTGAAAAGTCCGCCGTCCTTTCCTGAAATTCCGATTCCGTGAACACCTAATTCTTCAACCATTGTAACAAGTGACTTGTTGACCTTAGAAAGAACCATTTCGGCAATTTCCATTGTCTCATCATCGGTTACTCTTAATCCATTAATAAACTGGGCTTCTTTCCCAACTTTTTTTACCCAGTTGCTTATGTCTTTTCCACCGCCGTGAACGACAATCGGCTTAAATCCTACAAGCTTAAGAAGCGTTACGTCCTTGATAACATTGCGCTTAAGCTCTTCATCTGCCATTGCAGATCCGCCATACTTAACAACGATAACTTTTCTGTTGAATTTCTGGATATATGGAAGCGCTTCTATAAGTACTTCTGCCTTATGTAAGTATTTGTCCTTGTAAATTTCGTCCATTGTTTTATCCTCTTTCCCATTTATCTTACTTTATTCATTAAATTTCACGATATTACTCTCATTAAGTGTGAAATCATAATAATTAAGATCTTCCCGCTTTGTCCATCCGATGCGTTTCCAGAAGGCGTTTCCTATATCATTTTTGGTAAATGCAATAAGACTTACCTTATTAATTTTCTCTTCCTTAAGTGCATTCATGCAATACACAACCATTGCTTTTCCAATGCCCTTTAATCTGTAGTCCGGATCTACGCACACATGATAAAGGCACCCTCTTCTTCCGTCGTGTCCGCACAAAATTGCACCTACTATCTTATCATCTTCAATGGCAACAACCGAAGTAGAAGGATTTCTTTTTAAAAAACGTTCAACTCCTTCTCTTGAATCATCCATGCTTCTTAATGCAAACCCGTGAATTGTGTGCCACAGTTTATTTACGCCATCATAATCATCAATTGTCATTACACGTATCATTTGTCCCGCCATTCTGATTATGGGAACATAGGCACAAGATTAAGCCCCATATCCTCATCAAATCCAAATACTATATTCATATTCTGAACAGCCTGTCCTGCTGCCCCCTTTACTATATTATCAAGAGCGCCCATGACTACTATTCTGTTCGTTCTATCATCAATCTTAAAGTTAACATCAAAGTAGTTGCTTCCTTCAACCCACTTTGTCTCAGGGCAAACATCCTTATTTAGAATTCTTACAAACTTTTCATCTTTATAATACTTCTCATATATAGCCCTAACCGTATCGTAATCAACCGGTCTTTTAAGATTTGCATATCCTGTTACAAGTATTCCCCTGTTCATTGGAGCAAGGTGAGGTGTGAATATTATTTTTACATCATCAACCTTATCAGAACCTAAGGCATATGAGAGCTGTTCTTCTATTTCAGGTGTATGTCTGTGTGTAAGCACGCCGTACGCTTTCATATTCTCATTTACCTCACAGAAAAGATTATTTACCTTAGCTCCTCTTCCTGCACCCGAAACTCCTGATTTTGCATCTATGATTATTGAATCCTTATCAATTATTCCTTCCTTAACTAAAGGGTACATTGAAAGAATTGAACATGTAGTGTAGCATCCGGGATTTGCAACAAGTCTTTTATTCTTAATTTTATCTCTGTTAATTTCGCAAAGCCCGTATACCGCTTCATCAATAAACTGTGGAGACTTATGTTCAATTCCATACCACTTTTCGTATACGGAAACATCCTTTATTCTATAATCCGCACTTAAGTCAATGACTTTAGTCTTGCTTAATATATCCTCAGTAAGTACAGAAGCTAAAAAGCCCTGTGGAGTGGCAGTGAAAATCACATCAACCTCATCTGCAAGCTTCTCAAGGTTGTCATCTTTACAAATATCATCAACAAGCTTAAACATATTGCAGTATACATCGGCATACTTCTTATCTATATAGCTTCTTGAACCGTACCATTTTATTTCTGCTTCAGGATGATTTAATAAAATCCTTACAAGCTCTCCTCCTGCATATCCTGTTGCTCCAATAATTCCGACTTTAATCATAGTACTTTCCTTCTTTATAATAATGCACCTATTTTAATCTCAACTAATAATACCCCACATTTATTCTAAAAACAATAGCAAATTTGAATATTTTCACAAAAATATGCATAATTTGTGTATTTTATGCAATATTTTATGCATAAAATAAAAATATTCTGCATAAAACACTTGCATTTCTTATGAGGGTGTATTATATTACAGTACGGAAGATAAATCTTATTCGCTATTTCACATAAGCGAAGACAAAATATATCAAATTACGGAGGCAACAAAATGGCTAAAGAAAAAGTAATACTTGCATACTCAGGCGGACTTGACACTACTGCTATCATCCCATGGCTTAAGGAAAACTACGATTACGAAGTAATCTGCGTTTGCGTTGACTGTGGTCAGGAATCAGAGCTTGACGGACTTGAGGAAAGAGCAAAAGCATCAGGTGCTGAAAAGTTATATATTGAAGATGTTACAGATGAATTCTGTGATGAATACATTGTTCCTTGTGTACAGGCCTGTGCAGTTTATGAGAACAAATATCTTCTTGGTACATCAATGGCTCGTCCTGTTATCGCTAAGCGTCTTGTTGAGATTGCAAAGAAAGAAGGTGCCGTAGCAATCTGTCACGGTGCTACAGGTAAAGGTAATGACCAGATTCGTTTCGAACTTGGTATTAAGGCTTTAGCCCCTGAGCTTAAGATTATTGCTGCATGGCGTGATGACAAGTGGACAATGGATTCACGTGAGTCAGAAATAGAATACTGTAAGCAGCATGGAATTAACCTTCCATTCTCTCACGATAATTCATACAGCCGTGACCGTAATTTATGGCATATTTCACATGAAGGTCTCGAGCTTGAAGATCCGGCTAACGAGCCTAACTACGACCATCTCCTTGTTCTTGGTGTTTCACCTGAGAAGGCTCCTGATGAAGGCGAATACGTTACAATGACATTCGAAGGAGGCATTCCAAAGTCAATCAACGGCAAGGAAATGAAAGTTTCAGATATTATACGTGAGCTTAATAAGCTCGGCGGAAAGCACGGAATCGGTATCGTCGACATAGTTGAAAACCGTGTTGTAGGAATGAAGAGCCGTGGCGTTTATGAAACTCCTGGCGGAACAATTCTTTATGAAGCACACCAGCAGCTTGAAGAGTTAATACTTGACCGTGACACATATCAGCTTAAGAAGGATATGGGCAACAGACTTGCACAGATTGTATACGAAGGCAAGTGGTTCTCTCCTCTTCGTGAGGCAGTACAGGCATTCATCGAGTCAACACAGAAGTATGTTACAGGTGAAGTTAAGTTCAAACTCTATAAGGGTAACATCATTAAAGCAGGTACTAAGTCACCATATTCACTTTACAACGAAGACATTGCTTCTTTCACAACAGGTGACTTATATGATCATCATGATGCATCAGGCTTCATCAACCTCTTTGGTCTTTCAACAAAGGTTCGTGCTATGAAAATGGCTGAGGTTAATAAGAATAAATAATGACTGTTATTAACATATTATTGCTGTACATCCTCTCAGTTAATCTGGGAGGATTTATAGCATTTTTCATTGATAAAAAAAGAGCGGTCAGGTCAAAATGGCGGATTCCCGAAGTAACACTATTGACTATTGCTCTGCTTGGCGGTGCAATAGGCTGTTATCTTGGCATGAAAGTTTTTCGCCATAAAACATTAAAACCGCTGTTTTATATAGGAATACCCGTAATTATTGCATTGCAGGCATTATTCCTGGTTGTAACCTTTTTTCTTTTGCCTGTTTCGTTTATGATCCAATAATTTGCCAAACAACAATGAGACTTTCAAAAATCACAAACGTAAAACTATTCATGAATAAGCTTCTTATAGAAAATGCTTTTGACAGTTTTCTTATTTCCGAAGCTATTATTAAAACAGGAAATACTTTCGTTATTGATGGACATATTAACGAAGGCTTCTATTCCGGTGAAGAAATTTCAGAAATGAGGGACGAGGCTTTAAATGATAACCGCATTTTCAGTGAAAAGCTCTCCCGCTTTATTCAACTTAAGCCTTTTATTTTGTCAACAATTAAGGGCAAAAAGACACCTTCATATTTCAAATTTTCCTTTTATCTGGCTTTAGAAAATGTCGACAAATTGCTCGCGTTATCCGATACGACAATCAAACGTTCCGATATCGACGGACTTTCGCTTATTGTTAAATTTTCGGATTCCGAATTAACATGCACATCCTCTGTATCATTAAATATATTTACTACCGATAAATCAATCGACAAAGTTTGGGATGACATGGTACTTAAATTTCTTGCTTCCCATTCTATTCCATATGAAGTTTTGTAATTCATGTTATCATATCCGCACTTTCATATTTTGAAATAATATTAAGAAGAGTATTCTTAAGTCTCTCAAGAAAAGCAATATTTTTATCAAGCTTATTAATTATTATTTTAAGCGAATTTTCAACATAGCTTCTCCCAAGAATCCTTAAATCAAGCTTTACAAGAAAATCTTCTACATATTCAGGATATTTTTTGAGTTTATATAACTGTTTGTCAAGTATCTTATATACTGCTTTTGCTTTTTCGATATATATTCTATTGTAGCTGCACAGGCATTTTATCGGCTCCTGTTCATTATTGCATAAGCTTATCAGTCCTCCATAGTATTTCTTAAAATCATTTATTGCCTTGTCAATCTGCTTACTCTCAAATTCATCAGTCTGATCGGCGCTGAAAATTGAAGCAACATAAGCTGCCATAAGGTTTGACGCCTTTTCATTTCCATCACCGGGCAAAAGTTCAATTGCCTTTACTATTCCATCTGATGCCCATTTAGCCATAGTCATAGCCGGAAGCTGTGGCAAAACTCCAAATGCTCTGTTAAAATCACCGTTTTCATCAAAGCTTCCGTTGCTAAGCATTGTGTAGCACGAATGCATATCAACACTGAGACCTTCCTGATTTTTAACATATAATATGCTGCCCGCTATTGGTGTAAGAAGAATATTTACAAAATCATTAAATCCGCTTATCGAAGTAATCTTATCTTTTGCGACTTTAATTTCCTCCTTATGTTCCTTAAGAAAGTTTTCTCCAAATCCCTGCCCATCATAAGAAATACACCTGTCAATCTGCTCAGCGCATACTACCGTTACATATTGTGACAAATTTCCTCCCTTTGAATGTCCTGTAACAGTAATTCCGCTATATTCCGCACACTCATATTTTACAAAATCTGCTGCCAGAGTCTGAAGCCTTGTATCTGTTTCGTATTCTCCCAACACATTATCTTTCCATGCTTTATAAGTTCCGCCTGTTCCTCTGAATACAAGTGTAGGATTTTCATTTTTAGAATCGGTATAAAGTGTTGCACGTATGCCGCCTTTGTTAATATTCCTTGCCATTCTTAAATTACTTAATTCACTGTCATTTTCTAACCGGTTTAGAATATCAACTGCATCTTCCTCAGAAATTATATCTCCTGTTGCTCCTTGCGAAACTACTTTATCCATATCAAAGCTTCCGTCTTCTGACTTAAGAGCATCAATATTTTCCTTGATTGTCCCGTTATTCGTTGAGCAGTGAAAGTATTCGTAATTGGCAAGGAGCAACAGCTGACTTTCACTTAAATAATTATCTGCCATAGTTGTCACCTACTACCTGAACAAAGAAGCTTAATCTTCCGATTCGCAAAATATCACCGCTTTCAATCTTCACTTCCTGATATACCTTCTGTTGATTGATCATCGTACCGTTTGAAGAACCCAAATCCCTACAGTAAAGAACAGAATCTCTCTGATATATTTCGCAATGCCTTGAAGATACAGAGTCATCATAAGTAATCGGGATATCACAAAGCTTATCGCTTCTTCCTATGCATATTGCGTCCCTTACGCATGCTCTGAAATACTTTGTAGGATCAGCCCTGTCTTCAAGCGTAATATCTATTCCCTCTTTTGTCTGGAATAACAGTCTTGTTCCGGTATCTGAATCATCATCGTTGTCATTCTGACTAAGTACTACTGTCTCTGTTTCAAAAACAGATTCAAATGGTTCTCTCTTTTTCTCACTCTTTATCTTTCCTTTAATTTCATTAAAGCTCTTCTCCTCGTCTCTTTCCTTCTTCTTCCTGCTAAGATAAATACTCACTGCAAAAACAATCATAACAAAAGCAATAACTATCACGGGAAGTATTATCATATTTACTTCACCGGTATTGTTAAGCTCTTCTGACATATCATAAATTACAGCTGTTTCTTCATCAGGTTGTTCATTGGCCTCTTCAGAATACACTTCTTCATCAACTTCATAAGTCTCTGTCTCTTCATCTTTTTTAGCTGCCTCATAAATCTCTTCATCTTCATCCTCTTCTGCTTCATTAGTCTCTTCTTCTTTTTCCTTCTCAAGTTCCTCCTGTTCATATTTTCTTTTTTCATTAATTGCTTTATGAAGCATTTCCGAAAGCTGCTTTTCTACCTCTGCGTCAGATTTTGCATCCTCTGTGCTCACACTCGTTCCTCCACTGATTCTTGACAGAGAACCAATCCCTTTTATAAACGCAGTATTTTCATTCTGCGCACAGGCCAATGAATAAATAGGATACTGTCTGTCGCTAATCTCAAAGAAAAGTTCTTCCTTAGAATAGTCGCTTCCAAGCGATACATCAGTACAGCTTACATATAGAATGTCTCTGCAGGCGACATCACTTTCCTTCCACGATAAAATAACTTCCATTATTACGTCTGCACCGGAAGCATTTACATCCTTAAATTCAATATTATCAACAGCCTTAAGCTGAGTATTTAGCGAATCCTCATAATCCGTCAAATACTCAGCCTTTTCACCTGTTACGGCAATAGCAACTTTATCTTCTCTGTCGTTATCTCTAATAAAACATTTAATTGTCTCTTTAATTATTTCACGGTTAAGTGTTGTAAGTTCACTTGTATTATCAATAATAATTAATGTTTTATATGACATCTTTCCACCTTACACTGCTATATCACTAACTAACTTTGCACTTTCCTCAACGCTTTGTTCTTCTGCGTTCTGGTATTCGATAGCCATCTGATTAAGATCATTAACATGCTCTTCAATAATACGATTAATTCTTTCAATATCATCTCTCAATCCGTTAAATCGTCCTGTAAAATCAGATGCCGCATTTCCTTGCCATATTGACTTTAAGCTGTCAACAATGCTCATCATCTCTATTGTCATAGCATTAATGTTTTTTCCGCTGTTTGAAAATTCAGATGCTGCCTGACTTAATTTTTCAGGCGTAACTTTTAGTATTCCTGCTGCCATAATTTGCTCCTTTACTAAATATTAATAACTTCTTGTTGCCGCAACACTTACGTTCTTTTTTTCCGCTTCTTCATATCTTGCTGCTATTACAAGAAGCGCCTGTACGTACTGATCAATTGCACTCTTAAATGCATCCATAGTGGACTTATCCTTAATAAATGCACTGTTGAACGCTTCCTTAGCCTCGCCTTCCCACATCGTATTCAAATTATTCTGACAGCTCGTCAGATTCTCAATTTCGTTTTGAAATTTCGAATTGAGTCCCTGCAATTCAGACGCTCTGTTTCTAAGCTCTGATGACGTTACCTGTATAAATGACATAATGTCCTCCTGTATAAAACTAAAATCCCATTCCAATTGCCGCAGTTTCAGCAGTGTATACTATGTCTGCTGTTGTCGCAATGCTCTTTGCAACCTTAATCAGATCATCTGCTGTATCAAGCATTTCATGTGTCAGCTTTTCGCCCTTTTCACAATAAAGCTCAGCATTATCGCCCTTCCAATTAAGCATTAACAGTCTTATTGCACCTCTTATGTGCTCCGTTGCCATTTCATTTAATTCCTTAGACAGTGTTTCAAGTTCCTCCGCCTGAGCTAATGCGCGGGAAAAATTCATTTCTATTTCGCTCTTTGTTCTCATACCCATACCTTTTCCTTTCAAAATAAAATCGTTTACATGCCCTCTATCATTTCTCTTATACCCCGTTCCGCCGCGTCAAATCTTACGACTGACTCGGCAAGTGTTTTGATGCCTGCCGTTATACCAATAAGCATTGCTTTTGCTGTATACAGATCGGTATTTACTCTCATGGCATATTCGTTGCTTGCGTTAGATGCCCAGAAAATGCCCAGATCTTCTATAGTTTCTTCCATATTCTCTATCTCGTTTTTCACTTCTTTTGTCGCAAGCATCATTTCACGCATCATTTTATTGATTCGTTCATAATCAAGCATTATCACCACAAATTAAGGCCCCTCCTTTCATGCTTATTTTTCGTCTGGTTTCAGACGATTATTAGGGTATCTCCTCCCAAAACGCCCTGCTCTTCAAATGTTTTCATCTGTGAAAGCTCCCTTTTCAGGTTTTTGGAAAATACATACGTATTCTCCAAATTTAATTCAATATATGCTTTAAGCTCCGTTAACATTTGAGATACACTCATCGTTTCATCAAACTTTAAATCAAACGTTTTATCATTTTTAAATACATTCACATCAACATAAATCACTTATTTTCTCCCCGGCTTAAAATATTATCTGATTATTCCGACACAATCTAAATCATCTTAGGAATCACAACCTCTCCGTAATCAAAGCCTTTAACAGTCTTTCTCACTACTGCGAATCCGCTCTCATGTATCTCAACCTGTTTTGAATAAGGAATATAAGAAAAATCGGCAACATTCTGTCTGTCGAGTGCCCCGCCAAGATGTATCAAATATGCATCTTCACCTGCTTTTTCCTTTATTTTCTTCTGTGTTTCAAAGGGGAGTTTTTCGTCATATACATAAACCTTCATTCCATTTTTATAACCCACATATTCTATTTTTAAAGAACACTCATGTATATCACAAATATCCATATCATTTTCTTCAACAGGTATATTCATGTAATGAGACATATACCTTATCACTTCAATCAAGTTGGATTTTCCACTCCCCTTTCTGCCTGAAATCAGCACCGTAAATTCATCTTCATAAGGCAGATAAAAAACTTTTCCACTTCTTAAAAAGAATCCTACAGGAATGCCCTTTATCTCTTCATTTCTTAAACTTAGTTCATCAATAAACAAGCTTAAATTCAGATTCTTTGGAATTACAGGAATTGGCCGCCTCTTTCTCTTCTTTGTGCTCTCACCTAAAGCCTCTGAACGAATTTTAAGTTTTTCATTAATGTCGTATGCTTTATAGACCTGAAATTCACAAATATCCGTATTAATCCGGGTAAGTCCTCGTCCGCATACACTCTCCGGCATTTGAAAATCTCCACCCTGAAGTCTTAATGCATCCTTGTATTCATACTTATCCTTAAGGCCTAGCGGAATACACGTTTTAAAGCACTCGAACATTCTCCTTGATATTTCATGCGTTGAAAGATTATTAGCGGATGCAAAAACATATATAGAAAGTCCTTCCGACATCCTTAAAAGTGTTTCAAGCTCCTTATCATACTTTGAACAGCTATGCTCCCTGAATGTCTGCATACCATCAATTACCAATATGACAGGCGCATGATAATCGCTGTCTGAAATGCATCTTTCGCCTAATTTAAGACAACTTGCGCTATTCTTTATCAACATCCTTCTTTCATCCATTATTTCTTCTATCAGAACAAATAACTTATCGATATCCTCCTCATTTTCCTCGCAAATATAGCCGTTGCACATACGACTTTCCTTAAACGCTCTTAGCGCCCCGGACGAATAATCGATAATATAAAAAATATAATCATCTTCACTCGCATTAATAATCAACGAACCAATCAGGACTGATAGCAAATTACTCTTACCGCTTTGCATGTTGCCAAGAACAAGGATATTTCCTGCCTCCTTAAGATTTAAAATAACTTCACCCTGACTCTGTCTTCTTGGATTATCATAAATTCCAATCGGGACATTAAACCTTCCTGCATCATCAGTCGTTTGCATAATTTCTTCCTTAAGCGGACTTAACCATAATGGTCTTATCTCCCTTAATTTAGACCCTTTATATACTTCATTTATGCAAAAAAGCACCCTGTTAAGCTGTGGCTCACCATCCTTTATTTCCTCTTCATAACGTGCAAATTTTTCTATTTCCCTTCCGCCTATATCAAATAATTTGAACGATTTTTTCTTTTCTTTGACATCCGATTTATCCATAGTGTACGCACCCTGGAACATTGTGAATATCTCGTCATTTCCGACCTGTAATATTGCCCTTCCGGAATTTGTTATATCCGCTGCATCAGGACGTCTTAGCATCTCCATTGAGTCCATTCGATCCTGCAGTCGTAGGCATATTCTGAATCTTGAATTGCTTAGTACATTGTCATCAACAACACCTGTAGGCTTCTGCGTTGCCAGAATAAGATGCACGCCTAAGCTTCGTCCTACTCTTGCGACGGAAATCAAGTCCTTCATAAACTCGGGTTCTTCTTTTTTTAGTTCTGCGAATTCATCGATAATAATAAAAATATGCGGCAAAGGTTCAATTTCATCATTTGTTAAAGAAATGCTTTTATACTGGTTGATATTGTTTACACCTGTTTTAATAAACAGTTTCTGTCTTCTTTCATTTTCCGATTTGACAGACGCCATTGCTCTTATAATCATTCTTCCCGAAAGATTTGATATACTTCCAAGTACATGCGGCAAACTTTCAAAAAGCTTTGACATTCCACCACCCTTATAATCAATAAGGAAAAAGCCAACGTCTTCAGGTGAATAGTTTATCGCAAGAGACAGAATTATTGTTTGTAATATTTCGCTCTTACCCGATCCTGTCATACCGGCTATAAGCCCATGAGGCCCCATTCCCTTTTCGTGAAGATCAAGTATCATTTCATTTCCATCTTTTGATACTCCGACAGGACACAATATTTCATTTCTTATATCATTTTCTTCCCATCGTCTTTTAATCTCTGTTTCATCAGGCTTCTTCTCAAATAATTCAAAGTAAGAAATTTTGTCAGGAAGTACAAATTCTTCTGTTTTGTTTTTAATCTTAACTCCCTGTAATAGCCTTGCGATCTTTTCAGCCTCCTCAATGCTGACAGTATCAAAATGCAGATCTCTTCGTATTGAACAGTTTTTACTAAGCTTCATATATCCGCTGAAAAAGCTCTCTCTCTGAATAATAAATTTGCATACCGAAGGTAAGTCTTCGAACCTTTTAGAAGCGATAAAATAAAATGTCTTTTCATCGGAACAATGCTTAATAGCCTCGTAATCATCAGTAAATACTATCAGGTATTCATTTTCTGATCTTTTATTATTATTTTTCACAAGATGAGGTAAAAACCTTATCGCTCTCAATGCCTCCTTTCTGATTGTTTCATGCATAAAGCAGCACTCGATTTTTACTTCCAAAGGAGAAAGTGCTACAGCAATTATTGTAATAATGCTTAAGAATGTTTCTTCTATCGTTCTTATAGAGTCACATACCATTCCCACATATTTTTCTTCCATAAGATCAAGTGTTTCAGGCACATCGGTAAGAATTGAATACTTACTTTTAAGCATCTTTGGAAGATTTTTCAGTTCATCCTCTATTAACGAAAATCTCTCCTTTGGAATTTTGATATTTATGTTACACGGAACATTGCCTAAACCTATTCTTATTCTTAAAAAATCATCATCACTAATGCTTCTGTTCCATAACAAAAATCTGTTGATTCCATCCGGTACATACTCAGATACATCCGGGTATGTAAGTCTTAAATTACTTGCTTTCTTGTTATATTGCTCTTTTATCTTTAATTCTGATTCTCTAACATATTTGCTGTATATTGCCTTTCTTTTCTGCTCGTTAATTAACAGCTGCATCTTTTTGTTTTTTATGTTAGACAGGCCCCAGAACACACCTAGAAATGCCGAACAAAATGCAGTTATCAGTCCCGTGTAAATAAAAGCTGATGATGTTGCGGATGACTTTAAAGCCATTTTGGATACAATCATTCCCGCAGCCATTGGCAAAGCCATCGTGAAAGCCGGACCTATTGTCATAAACAATGATTGTTTATCTTCGATATGCTTTTCGGGTGGTAAGTCTAGCTCAATAGCTTCATCATTTACCGGATAAAATGTTCTGGGAGCCTTTTTAAAGAAATGTTTTGTTAACGATGTATTGAAATTATCTGATAATGTGATTCTATTAAATGATATTTCCTCATAAGGCTTTTTATATGTTAGAATATTGTTCTTACTGTAATGGATATTATTTTCAAAATTTACTGCTATTACATTATCAAGCCATAGTACTTTGATTGAAAACAGCGATATCTCATCCGAGTATTTTAATACTGTTTTTTCTCCCTGACCAAAGAATCTGCCGTTTATATATCCTCCATTCTTGCCAAACATATGCAGGATGGCATTTTCGTTTGTCTTAATTATCTTAATATGACAGGCTGACAACTCTTTAATATCGCTAAAAACAATATTGCATGGGCTAAGTCGCCCAATATCCACTTCTTTCTCAATTACTAGAAGTTCTGTCATTATATTCAATTCTCCATAATGATATAGAATATTCCTTTCGTAGCTTACGTAAAATTAAATCTTGGAAAAAATCCGGAATCGATAGTAATTTCAGAAAATAAAGTTCTGAGACTACAAATCTTAAGGATACTATATAACCTGAGTATTAAACTCATAGATTATTGCGATATGTAATCGCTGAAATGAAGGTCTTTTGACCAAAAAAATATGTGGTAATCTATTATTTACCACACATCTTTTTCTTTTGCAATATGATTTTCAAATTTTAAGAAAAAATTTTTATTATTTCGCACAGACATAATTGCCAAGTATTTTCATATTGGCAACTTCGTGTCTAAGCCCTCTTAAGCAGTTCTTTACCGCAGAATCAGAAAGATTTCCATCGAAATCTATGAAGAACCTGTACTCCCAGTTTCTTCCCTCAAGAGGTCTTGATTCAATTCTGTTCATATTAAGATTATTATATATAAAGTGTGAAAGTGTTCTGTATAATGAACCGCTCTCATGAGCCACCTGTACACTAATACTTATCTTATTAGCATCCTTAAGGAATACCTTCTGGTTAGATACAATAATGAATCTTGTTGAATTTGTATTTGAATGATTAACACCCTTTTTAAGTATTTCAAGTCCATAAAGCTTTGCAGCATATTCAGATGCAATCGCAGCCTGCGTTTTATCATTATCATCTAATACTTTCTTAGCTGCAAAGGCATTATTCTGCATACTAACCTGTTGCCATGGCATGTCCTTAAGAAATCTTGATGATTGCATAAGTGACTGCGGATGGGAATATACGGTTTTAATATCATCAAGCGTCGTACCGGGAATTGCCATAAGGCAATGCTCAATTTTAATTATCTGCTCCCCAACTATATAATTCTCAAATTCATCAAGTAAATCATATATCTCATTGACTGCACCCGCAGTAGAATTCTCAATAGGCAACACCGCAAAATCAGCGCTTCCTTCATCAATTGCAAGCATCGCATCCCTGAATGTATCTACATGAAAGCTATTAACGTTCTCGCCAAAATACTCAATCATTGCAGCCTGCGAATATGCTCCATCCGCACCCTGGAATACAACTCTTGCTTTCTTAGTGTCAAAACTATCTACTTCAATAAACGGTAGCTTTCCATTAGCACCGTAGTCGTCTAATAAACTGTACTGAAGCTTTCGGCTCATTGCCATAATCTGCTCAAAAAGTTCTTCAATTCCATGCGCATTAAAGTCATTATGAGTAAGCGATTTGACTTTGCTGATCTTTTGCTTCTCACGCTCCTTATCAAAAACCTGCTTGCCGTTTTCAATCTTATATTCGGCAACTTTTTTACAGACTTCCATTCGTTCTTCGTAAAGTCTTACTATCTCACTGTCAATCTCATCAATTTTATCTCTTAATTCTAGTAAATCCATTTTCTTATGTCCTTTTATATAATTCAGCACATTTGATTATACTAAAAAAAACACAATATGTCTAAATAGACTTCAAACCGCTTTCTCAAGCAGCGTCACCCAAGGCTTTTCAGAGCGATCGTCAATGTAAATATCTGCAGAAATCTTACGCGAATCATTACCATATTTCTCGATAATATCAGGAAGATTTTCGTTAACAGCATCAAATTCAAGCCCATAGCTCTTGCAGAAAAAAACCGCCTGAGTAAGCTGTATGCCTGACCTGCACGTCCACAATATAAGCCTGTCGCCTAGACTTCTTCTGTAAATCAACTCTCCAATAAGCTTTAGATTAGGCTTTCCGATTTCCGGCCAACACTCTTCACATAATGTGCCATCAAAATCAACTGCAATTATCATAATGTGCCCTCCAATCTTAATAATGCTAAAAAAAAATACCATGGAATTCTTTCCATGGTATCTTTATACTACATAAGGTGTCCAATAAATCGGACACCATGAACTGCCATTTAATTGTTAATTGCCATTTAATCCGGATTTACATGCACCATTATGTGCTTAACCTTTTCAAACTGTGCTTCAATGCTGTCATGGACTGCCTCAGCAATTTCATGTGTTTCGTTAAGAGTCTTCTCACCATCAGCCCTAATCTCTATATCAACATACATTTTGTTGCCAAAAAGGCGCGTGCTTAAGCTATCAATTCCCTTAACACCATCCACAGACATAACAATAGTTCTGATTTCCGCTTCAACTTCCAAGCTGCATGACTTGTCAACCATCTTATCAATCGCATCCTTAAATATGTCATACGCAGCTTTCACAATAAATACGCATATTACAAGGCAGGCGATTGAATCCATCATTACATAGCCCATTCTTGCAAAAATAATACCGATAAATGCACCTATTGACGAAAGTGCATCTGACCTATGGTGCCACGCATCGGCCATCAGTGCACCTGAATCAATCTTTTTCGCATAATGCCTTGTGTACCAGAACATTGCCTCCTTAACAATAATTGATACAATTGCGGCAATTAAGGCAAGTACACCGGGAACCGCCATTTCACCTGAATTTCCTGTGATATTGCTAAGTGCGTTTTTGCCTATTCCAAGTCCTGTAATGCAAAGTATTGTTGCAAGAATTATTGCTGCAACACACTCCATTCGTTCATGCCCGTAAGGATGCTCTTCATCCGGCTCCTTACTTGCAATTTTAATTCCTATCATCACAACAAATGTACTAAACACATCTGATGCCGAATGTATTGCATCACTTATCATTGCTCCGGAATGTGCAAAAACACCGGCAACAAGCTTAAATGCGGCCAGTACAACATTTGCAATGATGCTTATTATTGACACCTTCATCGCCGTTTTTTTCATGTTTTCATTCATAATTGTCCTCCTTAAAATTCAACAACAACTATTCTCTTTACTAATAATTTGGAATTATGAGTGAATAACCCTGAAATGAAAAAAACACCCACGTTCCCAGTAAATACTTACTGTCCCGTAGATGTCATCTACTGTCGCTTAATCGACCCGGCTTCACAGGTATAACACCCGGCCTGCTCAGTTTGTACTGTAGTTTATTATATGCAGTGCAAAGAGTTTCCCTATTTTATATCATATGAATTGAAAAAAAGCAACCGAGATTCAAATTATCTTGCTAAATTTCATGTATCTACACACATATACTATATTCATAAATTTCAAGAATATATTTATTTTTACATATAACCTTAAATATCAAGTATCTCTTCCGGTCTGTCTACAAAATAGTTGGCATCGTATTTCTTAATAAAATCCGCGCCCCGAAATCCCCATGAAACAAGAATGCAGTCAAGCCCCGAATTCTTAGCAGTTAAAAAGTCAACATCCGTATCTCCGATATAAACCGCATTTTTCTTATCACACTTAAGGTAATTTAGCGCTATTTCAACCATATCCTTTTCAGGCTTTTTATTAACGCCTTCCCTCTCTCCGATTGCTATGTCAAATAATCCCGGAAAAATATCTTCTGCAAGCTTTTTTACCGGCACATCAGCCTTATTCGACACTACCGCAAGCTTTTTTGATGACTTTTTAAGCTCCGTTAAAAGCGCGGTAGTTCCGTCATATGGGCCCGTTTTATCATTGCAGTGAACCTTGTAATATTCCATGAAAATATCATAAGTCTTTTTTATATCTTCATCACTTGTTCCTTCAGGAACAGCCCTTTTTATTAAATTAATAATTCCGTTTCCGACAAACCACTTAACCTCTTCTATCGTATGAAGCGGATATCCCATCTTTTCCATCGTGTAATTCGTCGAATCTGTCAAATCCTCTATTGTATTCAATATGGTTCCGTCCATATCAAAAATATACGCATCGTACTTCATTATGTAAACTAAGCTCCACTCTATACTACTTTAGAATCGTTGTAATATAATCCCATAAGTCATTAAATGATCCATGCGGATACTTATTTATGTCAACTTGTCTTTTATTAATAAGACAATCAGTAATAAGAAATGTCTGCATTCCTGCCTTAATGCCTGCCTCCATGTCTTCATCAACATCGTTTCCGACCATAAGACATTCCGAAGCCTTCATATCAAGCTTCGTTAGAAGCTCCTTATAATATTCAGGATTTGGCTTGCAAAAATGCGAATTTTCATATGTTGTAAACGCCTCGAATTCGTCAACATTAAATCCCGCCCAAATTGCTCTCTTTCTCGTAGCAACTTCAGGGAATACAGGATTTGTTGCAAGAACGACTCTGAATCCTGCTTCCTTTATTGAATCAACGACTTTTCTTGCGTCCTCATTCTTACCGCAAAACTGCTTCGCCTGCTCAAATTCATTCGCATAAAAATCATCAAATATAGCCTTATCCTTAAGCGACTCTTCACCATAAACACTTGTGAAATACTTCCAGAACGCCTGCTCATTCGTCATTTCGCCTTTATTTAAAACCATGGCCTTAACACCGCCCCAGACATTCTTAATCAACTCGTCCTTTGTATACTTGTCGGAATGCTCCATTGCCTTTTTTACAAGGAATGCAAAATAGCCATTCGTAAATTCATCCATATCCATTGGAAGGAGTGTACCATCTAAGTCAAATAAAACATTTTTAATCATAATTACTGTTTCTCACCAATTTATAATATGTATTTCAAATTAAAAAAGCCTTAAAACTAAGGCTTTCTTAGTGCTGACAACGAGAATCGAACTCGTGACCTCCTCACTACCAATGAGGTGCGCTACCGACTGTGCCATGTCAGCATATCTCTGAGAATTGATTATGCAGCAAACTGCATAATCAATTCTCAGAGCCAGACAAACACGCAGTGTTTGTCGTACGTATTTTAACCTATCTCACCCCGAAAAGCAACTTTCCGTATGAAGGATATGGCCACTCCTTTTGTTCAGCAACCATCTCCATATTGTCAGAGTGAAGCCTTATTTCATTCATGTCAGGAATAATTACATCCCTGCAAAAATCACCAAGCTTAACTAAATCAGAAATAGAGTTCCACTTCTTTTCATCCTCTTCAAGCTTAACTACTGCATTGTACATTAAATCAAGCTCTTTAGAAATCTTTTCAGAAGTCTTCATTTCATATTCACAGTTAAGACCGACTGCCTTTTTCTTAGCTATTGTATCTGCAAGCTTGCCGGTAAATCTGCTCATTGCAGGCAAAATATCTTTATTTGCCATATCAAGCATCGTAAGAGCTTCAATATGGATAATCTTTGAATATGTATCAAGTCTTACTTCATGTCTTGATTCCAGTTCGGCACGGTTGTATACATTATGCTTTTCAAAAAGCTTAACATTCTTTTCATCAAGCAGATGAGCTATTGCATCAGGAGTAGTCTTAAGATTCATAAGACCTCTTTCCTTTGCCTCCTTAACCCATGCTTCATCGTATCCGTCACCGTTAAAAATTATACGCTTATGATCAATAAATGTCTGCTTTACAAGATCATGCAATTGAGCCTCAAAGTCATCTGCCTTTTCTAACAGATCGGCAAACTGCATAAGCGAATCAGCAACTGCTGTGTTAAGTACTGTATTGCAGCATGAAATTGAATCAGCCGAACCAAGTGAACGAAGCTCGAACTTATTTCCCGTAAATGCCATCGGTGAAGTTCTGTTTCTATCCGTAGTATCCTTTGGGAGCTTCGGAAGTGTATGAACTCCAAGCCTTAACATCTCTTTTTGTGAGCCATCAAAGCTTTTATCTTCAATTACTGCATCAATTACATTTTCAAGATCTGTTCCAAGGAAAATCGACATGATTGCAGGCGGTGCTTCGTTAGCACCAAGTCTGTGATCATTTCCTGCCGATGCAACCGAAATTCTGATTAAATCCTGATAGTCATCTACCGCCTTGACTACTGCTGCAAGAAAAAGTAAAAACTGCGCATTCTCGTACGGTGTATCACCCGGATCCAGCAAATTGATACCTGTATCGGTAGAGAGCGACCAGTTATTGTGCTTACCTGAACCGTTAACTCCCTTAAAAGGCTTTTCATGCAAAAGGCAAATCATTCCGTGACGCTTTGCAATTTTCTGCATAAGCTCCATTGTAAGCTGATTATGGTCTGATGCAATATTTGTCGATGAGAAAATCGGTGCAAGCTCATGCTGTGCCGGCGCAGCCTCATTATGCTCTGTTTTTGCTAAAACACCAAGCTTCCATAATTCCTCATTAAGTTCAGTCATGAACTTCTGGACTCTCTGCTTAATTGAACCGAAATAATGGTCATCAAGTTCCTGACCCTTTGGTGCTCTGCAGCCAAAAAGCGTACGTCCTGTGTAAATCAAATCCTTTCGCTGATTCCAAAGTTCCCTGTCGACAAGAAAATACTCCTGTTCAGCGCCGACTGTAGTCCTAACTGCCTGTACTGTTTCATTGCCAAACAGTCTAAGAATTCTTACAGCCTGCTTTGAAATCACTTCCATTGATCTTAAAAGTGCTGTCTTCTGGTCAAGTGCCTCTCCGCCATATGAGCAGAAAACTGTAGGAATATAAAGAACTTTTTCCTTAATAAATGCATAGCTTGTAGCATCCCAGGCTGTGTAGCCTCTTGCTTCAAATGTGGCACGCAGTCCACCTGATGGAAATGAAGATGCATCTGACTCACCCTGCATCAACTCTTTCCCCGAGAACTCCATGATAATCTTTCCACCATCCTTAGGTGTAATGAAGCTGTCATGCTTCTCAGCTGTAACTCCTGTCATAGGCTGGAACCAGTGGGTGTAGTGCGTTGCACCCTTCTCGATTGCCCAGTCCTTCATTGCGTTGGCAACAACGCTTGCAAGTTCGGCGTCAAGACGCTTTCCCTGCTTTATGGTCGATTGAAGTGCCTTATAAGTCTGCTTTGGAAGCAATGCCTCCATAACCGAATCGTTAAACACCATCGACCCAAAAATCTCTGTAACTTTTTCCATACGGTCTTCCCTCGCATTAAAAGTCTGTTTTATGCGTGCGTACATAAAACATTTTATATTGTATCATACACAAGACTTATTATCCCGGTATATTTTTATTAAAAGCCAAGATCTTCGTTTACTAAAATAACCTTTATTCTGTCTTTATGCTTTGAATAACGTGTAACAAGAATCTGACAGCAAATACACTGTTCCATTAAACACTCACCACACTTTCCGTTAATTCCGCAAGGTGTAGAAAGTCCAAATCTCTGCGCATTAATTGGTGCAGCAATATATTTAGCCCTGTTATATGCATCTTCTTCTGAATGAACAATCTTATTCATTCCGACAATAAACAAAACATGCTTTGGTCCGTATGCGATGGCCGCAACACGATTAGCATTGCCATCAATATTGACGATAACTCCGTTTTCACTCATTCCGTTAACTCCCGAAATGAAGTAATCACATTTTCCGAATGTATCGGTCTCAAGCTGCTTTTTAAGTTCAGGATCCTTGGCACCATCTCTGTCAAGATAATTGTAATCGCCTTCCTTAATTGCATCTATTAACCCAATCTCTCTTGCACTGAATGCACCACCATTACTTACAGTTGAGCCCTTCGGAATAATGTCAAGCGCTATTTTTAACGCTTCTTCTTTAGTTTCGGCAAAAAATCCTTCAATATTTCTAAGTGCCAAAGACTTAATAATTGCCTCCTGTCTTAATCTGTTTCTCTTTTTGTCCATCTCATGCATATAAATTCTCCTTTATACATTATTGGTTTACATAACTATGAATCCGTTTAGAAAAGCTGCATTATTAAATATGCCGCATACGCCACAATCCATGCAATTATACACTGCCCTAAAACTACAACACTCGCCCACTTTGCACCAAGTTCTCTTTTTACAACCGCAATTGTAGCTACACAAGGTGTATATAACAGGCAGAACACAAGAAGTGAAAATGCTGATGCCATAGACATTGCGCCAAGCACTGCTTCCTTTGTTCCATACAGAACAAACAACGTCGATACAACACTTTCCTTTGCAATAAATCCTGTAACAAGTGCGGTACAGACTCTCCAGTCCCCGTATCCCATAGGACTGAATATAGGTGCGATAATACCGGCAATTTCCGCAAGAATACTGTCCTTAGAATCAGTAACCATATTAAGAGTAAAATTAAATCTCTGCAAAAACCATATAACAATAGAAGCAAGGAATATTACGGTAAATGCCCTCTGCAAAAAATCCTTAGCCTTATCCCAAAGAAGCATAACTACATTCTTCATTCCCGGCAGTCTGTAATTTGGAAGCTCCATAACAAACGGAACCGCCTCACCTTTAAAATAAACAGACTTAAGAATTAATGCCACAAGTATTCCTACCGCGATTCCGATAAAGTAGAGCAAAATCATCACAAGTCCGCCATTGTCTTTAAAAAATGCTGCCGTAAAAAACGCATAAATCGGGAGCTTTGCCGAGCAGCTCATAAAAGGCGTAAGTAAAATCGTCATCTTTCTGTCTCTCTCGGACGGCAGTGTTCTTGATGCCATTACGCCGGGAACACTACATCCAAATCCGATAAGCAGCGGCACAATGCTTCGTCCCGAAAGTCCGATTTTTCGAAGGAGCTTATCCATTACAAATGCGACTCTTGCCATGTATCCCGTATCCTCAAGGAGCGATAAGAAGAAAAACAAAATCACAATTATAGGAAGAAAGCTTAATATGTTTCCGACTCCGGTAAGCACTCCGTCAACAACTAATGACCTTATCGTGTCGTTAACTGACAACCCTGCAAGCAATTTATCAAATGATTCAATAAACAGCTCAATCGCGTTTTCAAGTATTCCCTGGAAAAAAGCCCCAATCACATTAAACGTCAAAACGAAAACTGCCGACATAATGAGGACAAATGAAGGAATAGCCGTATACTTTCCTGTAAGAATTTTATCAATTTTTTCACTTCGTAAGTGTTCCCTGCTCTCCTGAGGCTTCTTGACAGTTTCCCTAACGAGCTTTTCAATAAAGTCGTATCGCATTCTTGCAATCTGAGCCTGCGCATCAAGTCCCTCTTCTTCTTCAAGTTGGACGATAATATGCTCAAGCATTTCCTTTTCATTTTCGGAAAGATTCAGCATATCAAGTATTATCTCATCGCCTTCAATTAATTTGGTTGCCGCAAATCTTACCGGAATTCCTGCTCTTTTTGCATGGTCTTCAATAAGATGAATTACACCGTGAATGCATCTGTGAACCGGACCATCCTCACAGAAATCCTGTCTTCCCGGAGATTCCTGGAATTTTGCAACATGTATTGCATGCGCAACAAGTTCATCAACGCCTTCATTTTTAGCTGCGGAAATAGGAACAACCGGAATTCCCAAAAGTGATTCCATTTTATTTATGTAAACCGTTCCACCGTTTCCTGTCATTTCATCCATCATATTAAGCGCCAGAACCATCGGAATATCAAGTTCCATAAGCTGCATAGTAAGATAGAGGTTTCTTTCGATGTTTGTAGCATCAACTATATTGATTATACCCTTAGGTCTTTCATTTAATACAAATTCTCTCGTGACAATCTCTTCATTTGAATACGGAGAAAGAGAATAAATTCCCGGGAGGTCGGTAATCTCTGTGTTCTCATTTTGCCTTAACATACCGGACTTTCTGTCAACAGTTACACCCGGGAAATTACCGACATGCTGATTTGAGCCTGTAACCTGATTAAACAGAGTAGTTTTGCCGCAGTTTTGGTTTCCTAAAAGGCCGAATGTAAGTAGTTCAGTGTCCGGAAGCGGATTTTCATGCTCCTTAACATGGTATCTTCCGCCCTCTCCAAGACCGGGGTGTTCAATTACAGAACCTGACTTTTTACTGTTTTTTTCTTTTCCGGCTTTATCTAAATTATTATTTTCTGATTTGTTTTTACTATCAGTATTTTTTTCCGCATTGCTGACCGGTTCAATCCCGATAAGCTTTGCATCATCGACACGTAAAGTAAGCTCATACCCTCTTACCAAAAGCTCCATCGGATCGCCCATTGGTGCATATTTTACAAGAGTTACCACCGTACCGGGAATTAACCCCATATCAAGTATGTGGTGCCTAAGCTGTCCTTCCCTGGCAACAGATATTATTTTTGCTTTTTTTCCTATTTCTAATTCGTTTAAATTCATAACAGCTATTTTAGTTTACATAAAATCCATCTCAAACTCAATTCCCATACAATTCAGCTTGTATACTGCTTCCTTAAGATTTGTAAACACAATTCCTAAAATTCCGCACGCCTCTGCTCCATCAACATTTTCTGGCTTATCATCCAGAAATACACATTCTGATGCGCAAAGCGAATACTTATCAAGAAGCATCTGATAAATCTCAATATCAGGCTTAACTAAATGACAGTCACATGAAAATAATTCTCCGTCTGCAAGCTTTGAGCATGCTAAAACATCACCTGCTTCATTAAAAGCTTCAGGTGACATATTCGAAAGAATATAAACGCTGTAGCCTGCCCTTTGTAAAGATGTAATAAGCTTTTCAGCATAATCCTTCTTCTTAATCATATCTCCGATTGAAGAGGTTGCGAGTCTTATTTCATCTTCTATTTCCGGGTCATTATCTACAAATTTCTGAATAATCTGATCATGAGGAATATTAGCAAGGTCGAATTCATCCCAGTCTTTATTTCTGACTGTTGCATTTGCTACTCTTTCAAGCATCTCGCCGTCGATTCCCTTATCCTTAAACGCTTTCTCCCAGCAGAAATCGACTAAAACATTTCCCATATCAAAAATAATATTCTTAATCATCCTCACTGCCCTTTGCATATTAAATATGCACTTTCTAATTTCTTCTCCTTAAATTCAGCTATATATCTAACACAAGTTTTAAAATAATTTTTTTTATTTTAAGTAATTATAAAAATTCTAAATGTTTTGTCAGAATCTAACCACAACAAAACAAAATAACACTATTTTTAAACCATAATCTGTCTAATTATTCTGATGTTGTTGAAGTTTCATCTTGAGGCTCTGTCTGCTGTTCCTGTGGTGTTTCAGGTGCCGACGGTGTCTCTTGCGTTTCAGATTCTGTCGGTGTCTCAGGTGCTGGTGGTGTCTCAGGTGCTGGTGGTGTCTCAGGTGTTGGTGGTGTCTCAGATGCTGGTGGTTCAGTTGGCGTTACCGGTGGCGTTACCTCTGTTGTTGAAGCTGTCACTGAACTACTTGTTGATGTTGTCGCTAAGCTGCTTGTTGAAGTTGACGGCGTCTGAACAACCTTCTTAGGTATCGCCTTATCATACGATTCTCCGCATGAACACTTATATCTCATAACTCCTTCTTCACTCTCTGTCGCTTCCTTAACTATACTACTTGAATATACGTGAGTATGTGAAGAAGAGCTTGAAGTAGACGTTGAGGTTGACTGCTTCTTAGGTATAGTTTCTTCATAAATATATCCACAGTCATTACATATATATCTGATTTTACCAGTCTCACTCTCTGTAGCCTCTGATACTATTTCCTTTCTGTGATTAGTATGCTGGCACTGTGCTTTCTTGCTTTCTTCAAGCTGCTTTGCAGTTTCTTCCATAGCTTTCTTAAGAGCCTCCTGCTGCTCAGCGGTGACCTCTGACATTTCCTTATAGGCTTCAGGGTCGTTATTCATCTTACCGTTTGAATCGACAACATATGTAGCCTTTACCTGCTTAGGAAGCGGAGTTTCAGGTCTTGGAGTCGTATCCTTAACTACATGGCTATGAGTTCTTATATATGTGAACATTGCAGCAAATCCACTCTCTGAAATGTGGATTCCATCGTTAACCGTGTACCCTTCCTTTGCATAGCCTGTAGCAGCATCCTTCATAACTGATGCCGAGTCGATATATTTGTATCCACGTTCTGCGGCCATCTTAATAAGGGCATTGTTAAACTTATCGATACTATTTTGCGAAAGCGACGGATAGCTGTTTTTCTGAGCAATCGGTGGAATCGAATTGATTAATATATCTGCTGATGGTTCTGCCTGCTTAACTGCATCAAGCGCCTCTTCGTACTTCTTAATGAAGTCATCAACACTCATTCCGTTGGCATTGTTAGTTCCAAAAGTGATAATAATCCGCCTTGGCTTTAATAACTTTACTGCCTCAACCATTGTAATCGGCGAAGAATAACCCTCAAACTGAATGCACTTAAGAGTCTTAACCGACTGAATTCCCATTCCGACAACGGCAAGCGTATTTTTGAGCGAAGTTATGCCGTAGTTCATCATACGGACTGTATTAGAATCCCCAAGGAAAAGAGTTTCATCAATGTACTCTTCACCTGCATCTTCGGTCTCATCAAGCACATTTTCATCTTTTGAATCTGACACGCTTTCTGAAGAGCCTCCCAATTCATTGCCGCTGAGCATAGTCTGCTCCTTAATATCACCCGTTTCGCTGGCACTTTCGCTCTCACCGGCCTCTACTGTGCTTTGGGCTGTTTTTTCTTCGTTCTTATTTTTACAGCCTGCAGTAATCAAAAGTGCTGAAAAAGCAGCAACTATTACAACACATGAAAGTGCTGCAGTAGCCACCTTCACTCTGTCGGTAAATTTTCTGTTTAATAAATCCTCATATAAGTTCTTAAGTTCAGTTTTAATTTTCCCCATAACGCTTTCCTTAAGTCCGGTCACTACGATTATATAAGCACAAATGCGGCTAAACGTAAGTCTAACCGCATAATAATTATTTCATTTTTTTCAAAAATGCCTCATATCCTTTATACACTTCGTATATATCTGCCTTGGAAATGGCTTCAAATGGAGCGTGCATCGAAATTACGGGAACACCGCAGTCAATTACGTTCATTCCATAAAGCGCTGTAATGTAGGCGATTGTTCCGCCGCCTCCTTTATCAACCTTACCAAGCTCCGTAAACTGATAATAAATATTATCTTCATCCATCACCTTTCGGATTTTAGCAATAAATTCAGCATTTGCATCATTCGAACCCGACTTACCTCTTGAGCCTGTAAATTTATTGAAAAGAAGACCATTTCCTAAAAATGCGACACTCTTTTTGTCGAAAACATCGGCATAATGTGGGTCAAAAGCTGAGCCTACGTCTGATGAGAGCATGTCAGAATTTGCAAGACATCTCTTAAGCGAAAGCTCTGAATAGCTTCCAAGAAGATTGATTAGCTCAGCAACAGTATTTTCAAAGAACATTGACTTCATTCCAGTTGCACCAACTGAACCGATTTCTTCTTTATCAACTAATATACAGCATGAAGTTCTTGACGGATTATTAACTGCCATCATCGCCATAAATGAAGGGAATGAGCAGACTCTGTCGTCATGTCCGTAGCCTAATATCATGCTTGAGTCAAATCCGGCATCTCTTGCCTTTCCGGCAGGTACTACTTCAATTTCCGCTGACAAAAAGTCGCTTTCTTCTATTCCGTATTTTTTATCAAGGATTGATAGAATATTTTTCATTACAGGATCCTTGATATCTTCTTTCTTTTCACCCTTTGTGGCTTTTACGGATAACGGCATGTTACCAATAATAATATCAAGTGCCTCACCTTCAACTACCTTTGATGCTTCCTTTGTCATCTGGTCCTGTGCTAAATGAATGAGAAGATCTGATACAAAAAATACAGGCTCATCGTCCTTTTCGCCAATATTTATGTTAACCTTCGTTCCATCTTTCTTACATACAACTCCATGGAGTGCAAGAGGAAGTGTTACCCACTGATATTTCTTGATTCCTCCGTAATAATGAGTATCAAAATAAGCAAATCCGCCTTCTTCATACAGAGGATTCTGCTTCAAATCAAGCCTTGGTGAATCAATATGTGCTCCGAGAATGTTCATACCCTTTTCGATATCATCCTTACCGATGTTAAATAGAACAATCTCTTTATTCATGTTAACGGCATATACTTTGTCGCCCGCTTTAATCTTTTTACCTGATGAAACAAGAGTATTTAGGTTTACATAACCGTTTTTCTCTGCTTCCTCGGTAAAATAATCGCAACATTCTCTCTCAGTTTTATTGTTGCTTAAAAATTCCTTATAATCTTTTGCAAAAGCAAATACTTTATCTAATTCTTTCTTTGAGTATTTACCCCATGCACTTTTATGTTCCATTTTGTTTTGTGCCTCCTATTTCTATCAGCCGTGATAAAGCTTTTCTGTTTCGTATTTTGGCTCGCATGTAACGTCTATTCCAAGCTTTCTGAACGTTGCTTCATCTTCATTTGAAAGAATAACCGTTGAGTGTGCCTGTGCTCCTCTAAGCTTGTCAAGCTGTTCAAGCGCAAGCGCCGCAGTTGGATTGGTAACCGCGCAAATTGAAAGTGCAATAAGTATCTGGTCTAAGTGAAGCAGATGATTTGAGCTTCCAAGGTGTTCGGTTTTAAGCTTCTGAATCGGCTCAATAATATTTGCGGAAATTAACTCCGTTGAATCATCAATTCCGGCTAAATACTTAAGTGCGTTAAGCATTGCGGCACAGCTTGCACCCATTAATGCCTTTGTCTTTCCGCTACACACATGTCCGTCAGAAAGTAAAATCGCACATGCAGGGTCCCCTGTTTCTGCCTCAATTACTATTGCCGGCAATACACATGGTCTGTCATTATTAGTAATTGAAAGCTCGTTCATAAGAACATTTAGCTTCTGTACTTCCGATATTTCGCTTGTTCCCTTTTTAAGTCCGCACTTTGCTGTATACCATCTTCTGATTATTTCCTGCGTGGAAGCCTCACAGCATACAGCATCATCTACTATACAGTTGCCCGCCATATTAACCCCCATATCAGTAGGGCTCTTATATCTTGATTCTCCGTAAATCTTTTCAAACATTGTTGAAAGAACAGGGAATATTTCGATATCTCTGTTATAGTTAACGGTTGTCTCTCCATATGCCTGTAAATGGAACGGATCAATCATATTAACATCTGATAAATCAGCAGTTGCTGCCTCATATGCAAGATTGACAGGGTGCTTAAGCGGTATATTCCATATTGGGAATGTTTCAAACTTAGCATAGCCTGCATTAACGCCTCTTTTATGCTCATGATACAGCTGTGAAAGACACGTTGCCATTTTACCTGACCCCGGTCCCGGTGCCGTAACTACCACTACCGGTCTTGTAGTATTAATGTAGTCATTTTTACCAAAGCCCTCATCACTAACAATAAGGCTTACATCTGACGGATAATTCTCAATAGGATAATGTCTGTAGACCTTAACACCCATGCTTTCAAGCTTACTCTTAAACACTTCTGCCGAACGCTGTCCTCTTGATCTTGTAAGAACTACAGAACCAACATATAAGCCAAAGCCTCTGAACGTATCAATAAGTCTCATAACGTCAAGATCATAGGTAATTCCCAAGTCTCCACGCTTTTTATTCTTTTCTATGTCGTCTGCACATATAGCAATTACTATTTCTGCTTTATCTTTAATCTTAAGAAGCATTTTAAGCTTTGAATCCGGCTGAAAACCCGGAAGCACTCTTGATGCGTGGTAGTCATCGAACAGTTTTCCGCCGAATTCGAGATAAAGTTTCCCTCCAAAAGAATCAACACGTTCTAATATGTGTTCACTCTGCATTTTCAGATATTTATCATTATCAAAGCCAATTTTGCTCATAACACTCTCCATCCATAAGTCATTTAAGACTTGCGATTTATTTGCATATTTCCTTCATGTCAATTTTCTTGCCCTGCAATCTCCACTGACGTAATTCTGCAGATATTGAAAGAAGAAGGTCTGATGAAGAGTTAAGTGCTGTTTCAACAGAATCCTGAATAACTCCGATAATAAATCCTACTGCAACTACCTGGTATGAAATGCTGTCCGGTATTCCGAATAATGAACATGCAAGCGGAATAAGAAGAAGTGAGCCGCCGGCAACACCTGATGCACCGCATGCTGATAAAGTAGCAAGCACCGAAAGGATAAGCGCTGTCGGAATATCAACTGCGATGCCAAGAGTAGCTGCTGTAGCCATTGTCATAACAGTAATTGTAATAGCGGCACCATCCATATTGATTGTTGCTCCAAGCGGAATAGTTACCGAATATGTATTCTTATCAAGTCCCATTTCCTCGCAGACCTTCATATTAACAGGAATGTTGGCTGCTGAGCTTCTTGTAAAGAATGCAGTGATTGCAGATCTCTTAAGACACTTGAAAATAAGTGGGAAAGGATTCTGTCTGATACATGAAAATACAAGAATAGGGTTTGTAACAAAGTAAATAAAAAGCATACATCCTACTAATAATGCAAGAAGCTTTCCGTATGATGTAAATATTTCCATTCCGCTTGTAGAAATTGAATCAAATACAAGACCTAAAATACCAAACGGAGCAAGGTTAATAATCCATGTAACTACCATTGAAATTGCATCTGACACTTCTGAAAGTAATGTCTTGATTTCGTTGCTTGCACCACGAAGTGCAAGTCCGATAATACATGCCCATGAAAGAATTCCGATATAGTTAGCTGATGCAAGTGCATTAACAGGGTTGGATACTACATTCATAAGCAAGGTCTTTAATACTTCCGCAACACCCTGAGGTGCTGACATATCGCTTACCGCTTCAGGAAGAATCATCTCTACCTTAAATACCATGCTTGCAAACACAGCAATTACAGATGCAAGCAAAGTTGATGCCATATATAAAATAACAACTGTTTTAATAGTTCCGCCGTGTGATTCTCCACCCTTTGATATTGCGCTGATTACAAGGCAGAATACAAGAACGGGTGCTATTCCCTTAAGAGCACCTACAAAGATGCTTCCAAGTATTGCAATGCCGGTCCATTGTGGAACTGTAAGACCAAGCACAGCACCTATTGCAAGACCACATACGATTCTTAGGACTAAACTTGTGTCCTGCCACTTTTTCCATAATGCTTTCATTGTTTTCTCCTTCTCTTAAATAAAATGTATTATCACCAAAATTTGAATAGTCTCATTAAAATATATATGATTTTTACATACCACGGTCTTAAAGCCTTATCGGCATTTTTGAGCTCATCTCTTATTTTTATTGCCTGAGGACAGTGCTTCTCACACTTTCCGCATTCTATACACTGTGATGCGTCTCTTTTTGTCTTATTGAAAAATGCCACTCTTACATAATCCGCACGTCCTGCCCATTTTGATTCTGAATACATTGCGTTGTAGCACGCAAACGTTCCCGGTATATCAACATTATTAGGACATGGCATGCAATATCCGCAGCCTGTACACGGCACTTTAACCGTTTTGCCGATTTCTGCCTTAATCTTTTCTATAAGTTCATAATCTCTATCGGTGAATTCGTTAACGCTCACTGAAGAAGCAATTCTCACATTTTCAGCAACCATATCCTTTGAATTCATACCGGAAAGAACACATGTGACGGCTTCCTGCTGCATAAGCCACCTAAATCCCCATTCTGCCGGACTTCTCTTTGGCTCATACTCACTTATCAGCTTCTTTGCATTCTCCGGAAGCATTTCTACAAGTCTTCCGCCCCTTAACGGTTCCATAATAATTACCGGAATACCTTTTGAATGAGCATATTCCAGTCCTCTTCTTCCGGCCTGTGTATGTTCATCCATGTAATTATACTGAATCTGGCAGAAATCCCAGTCATATGCATCAAGCACTTTTATGAAGCTTTCACTATCTCCATGAAACGAAAAGCCGATATTTCTAATCTGTCCGCTTTCCTTCTTCTTATTAATAAATTCCTTAATGCCAAGTCTTAAAAGCTTTTCCCACGCCGCAACATCTGTAATCATATGCATGAGATAATAATCAATATAGTCTGTCTTAAGGCGTTCAAGCTCCTCATTGAAATATTTCTCAATCTGTGAAGATGTTTTAACAAGGTATTGAGGAAGCTTCGTTGCTATATAAATATCCTTCCTGCAATTAAGTCTTGATAAAATCTCACCGAGTGCAACCTCGTTGCCCGGATACGTGTAAGCCGTATCAAAGTAGTTAACTCCATTATCTATCGCAAATTTAACTTCCTCAGTAGCCTTATCAATGTCGATTGAAGAACCTTTCTTGGTGAAGCGCATGCATCCGTATCCCAAAAGAGATATTTTATTTCCGTGTTTATCGGTTCTATAATTCATAAAAGTCCTCTAGTCTTCATCGTCAACTTCGCCGCCGATAACTCCGCCAATCGCTCCGGTCACTGCTGCAATCACAACTGCAACAATAATCACAAGTACAACAATTCCTACAAAAATGCCCATAAATTATACCTTGTGCAGTGCACTATCCTTTCATACGAATAATATGCAATATAATAAACAGTAATTGTCCAAAGCATACAATAAAGCGAAAATAGAATGGACAATATCCATTCTATTTTACCATAAATATGTATATATATGTAGTATATATATTAATATTCCTCCCCGATATTGTATTAAATGTAGCCTGCTTCCTACTAATTAAGAATCAACAATTACATTATCGAAGAAAAAATTACATTTCTTATCTTATTAACTACATCTGTCGTTCCGGTATCAGGCTTTTGCTGCATATAAAGAATATACATATCATACTCAGGAATAATCGAAACATATACTCCAAGCCAGCCGTCCCAGCCGAATTCACCCTTTACGCCAAGTGATACAGCCTCACCCGGATATTTAAGAATTCTTAAAAGATTCCCGTATGTGTAACCATTAAGGTAATTCCATCCGCCAATGCAGCTTCTCTGTGCTTCATTAAGACTTCCAAGGCTCATAAAACGGATTGTTTCAGGATGAAGGATCCTATGTCCGCCTAATTCTCCGTTATTCAAAAACATCTGACAGATTTTAGAATAATCATCAATCGTTGACACCAATCCTGCGCCACCCGATTCGAATTTAGGCTGCTCCTCCATCCTGCTCTGTATGAGTAAGTTCTCCCCTGTATACTCACTAAATCTAACGCCGTCGGAATTGTAGGCTCTTGCAAGCCTTTCCTGTTTTTCCTTCGGAACGAAGAATCCTGTATCTTTCATACCAAGTGGTTCAAAAATATTTTTAGATAAATACTCTGAATATTTCATTCCACTTACTATTTCAACAATTGCACCCAAAACATCCGCCGAAAGTCCGTAATTCCACTTATCCCCCGGATTAAAGGCAAGCGGAAGCTTTCCAAGCTCATTGCAAAGCTCATACGTTGTCATTTCATTTTCGGTGTGCATTTTCTTAGATGCTTCTTCTAAGAAAACGGCAGTATCTCTCTCAGCTTCATATATTTCACCGGGATAACAGAGTCCTGATGTCATATCAAGAAGATTTTTAACGGTAACCTCATCAGTAACACTTGTTATCTTACCATTTCTATAGCATCTTTGGTTCTTAAATCCCGGAAGAAATTTGCTGACAGGATCAGACATGCAAAGTCTTCCGTTTTCAATAAGCTGCATAACTGCAATGCTTGTAATAGGCTTGCTCATTGAAAACATTCTGAATATCGTATCTCTTGTAATCGGAAGAGCGTTATCTATATCTCTATAGCCCGCTTCATAGTATCCAAGCTCCTCACCGTTTTTTGCCACAAGGCATGAACAGCCGGCTACTGTCTTAGAGTCTACCGCTTCATTAAGCTGTACCTGTATTCTGTTAAGTCTGTCAATATCAACTGTTATTGAATTATCCATTATAATCCGGCACCTTCAATAATATCTTTTTTCATGTAAAGCACTGCTTCTCTTGCAGCTTCGTCATAATGTTCTTCACCATACTTAACATACTGCTCCTGCTTGTATGCTGCGATTATTCCTCTCGAAGAATTTACTATTGCGCCAAGTCCGTCTGAATTAAAGAACGGCTTAAGATCTGAGCCCTTTCCTCCCTGAGCGCCATATCCCGGTACAAGAATATAAGACTTAGGCATAATATCACGTAGAATCTTTCCCATTTCAGGATATGTGGCACCAACTACAGCACCAACATTTGAATAGTCTCCATCCATAGACTCAAGCGCCCATTCATTAACCTTGGCACCTACTGTCTCATAGAGTGGCTTTCCTGTCTCTGTTAATTCTCTATCCTGGAATTCTCCGCTTGATTTGTTGGAAGTCTTAACAAGAACAAAAATACCTTTATTATATTCGTTACATACATCAATAAACGGCTTTACTCCATCTGTTCCAAGATACGGATTAACCGTAACTATATCTTCATCAAAAGTATCAAGAATTTCACCTTTAATATTAACCTTACCGATATGACCTGTTGCATATGCTGTTGAAGTGGAACCTATATCACCTCTCTTTATGTCTCCGATAACAACAAGTCCTTTTTCCTTAGCATATTTAACCGTCTTCAAAAATGCCTCAAGTCCTTTAATTCCAAACTGCTCATACATCGCAATCTGAGGCTTTACAGAAGGAATCAAGTCATATGTAGCATCAATAATTCCTTTGTTATATTCAAAAACCGCATTGGCAACAGCATTAAGATTAACCTTGCCCTCCTCTTCAATTGCCTTATTAAGAATGTGCGAAGGAATATAATCAAGCATCGGATCGAGTCCTACGCATATTGGCGCATTTGTCTTTTTAATTTTCTCAATGAGTGTAGATATCATAGTTAACCTCTGTATTGTTCATTATGCCTCAACCATTTCCTTCTTAAGGGAATCCGCAAATTTCTTAATATTGGAAACATTGGCAAATTTAGTAACATTGCCGTTAGCACATACTACAAGCGTCGGTGCCTGCATTACGCCATACTTTTTAGTAAGCTCAGCATTTTCCTCTGCATCAATAAGAACATAAGGTATATCCTTAAGAATTTCCTTTGCGATTTTACAGTTAGGACATGTCTTTGTAGTAAAAAGATATGTCACATTTTCAACCTTGGAAATTTCAACTTCATCATTCGACGAAAGCTTAACCATAGTCGTTATCGGTCTCTTCATTGATGAATTTTCAATATCATATACAACTCTGTTCTTATATTCCTGAGTCTTACCGTCATTCCAGTTCTGAACAGGTCTGTAATATCCTGTTATTCTTGAGTACACTTCCGTAACAGCATTACAATGCGGGCATCTCTTCTGTTCACCTGCAAGATAACCGTGTTCCTTACATACTGAATATGTAGGTGAAAGTGTATAATACGGAAGCTTGTAATTCTCGGCAATTTTCCTTATGAGATTAGCTGCAGCCTTCCAGTCAGGAAGCTTCTCACCAAGGAATGCATGGAATACCGTTCCGGATGTATACAATGTCTGAAGCTCATCCTGGATATCAAGCGCATCAAAAATGTCAGCTGTGTAATCGACAGGAAGGTGTGAGCTGTTAGTATAATAAGGTGTATCTCCCGGCTTTCCTGCTGTCTTGATTGCAGGGAACTTCTTCTTATCATGCTTTGCAAGTCTGTATGAAGTAGACTCTGCAGGAGTAGCCTCAAGATTATATAAGTCTCCATACTTCTCCTGATAATCGGAAAGTCTGTTCCTCATATGATTAAGAACTTCCTTAGTAAATTCCTGTACTTTAGTATCGGTAAGGTCAGCTCTTAACCAGTTGGCATTAAGTCCGACTTCATTCATTCCTACAAGTCCGATAGTTGAGAAATGATTATCAAATGTTCCCAGATATCTCTTAGTATATGGATATAATCCTTCATCAAGAAGCTTAGTAATAACTCTTCTCTTAACGGCAAGTGACCTTGCGGCAATATCCATCATTCTGTCAAGCCTTGTGTAAAAATCCGATTTATCCATTGCCTGATATGCGATACGAGGCATATTGATAGTAACAACGCCTATCGAACCTGTGCTCTCACCTGAACCAAAGAATCCTCCTGACTTCTTACGAAGCTCTCTTAAATCAAGACGGAGTCTGCAGCACATGCTTCGAACATCGCTAGGTTCCATATCCGAATTAATATAATTTGAAAAATACGGTGTGCCGTATTTAGATGTCATTTCAAATAACAGGCGGTTGTTTTCAGTATCAGACCAGTCAAAATCTTTTGTAATGGAATATGTAGGAATAGGATACTGGAAGCCTCTTCCGTTAGCATCACCTTCAATCATCGTCTCGATGAAGGCTTTGTTAACCATATCCATTTCCTTCTTGCAGTCCTTATACTTAAAGTCCATCTCCTTGCCACCGACAATACAGTTAAGCTCTGCAAGGTCATCAGGAACTGTCCAATCAAGTGTTATGTTGGAAAACGGGGCCTGTGTTCCCCAACGGCTTGGAGTATTAACTCCATAAATAAATGATTCGATGCACTTCTTAACCTCATCGTATGAAAGGTTGTCAACCTTAACAAATGGTGCAAGATATGTATCAAATGAAGAAAATGCCTGAGCTCCTGCCCATTCATTCTGCATAATTCCAAGGAAGTTTACCATCTGGTGGCACAATACAGAAAGATGTGCAGCCGGAGCAGATGTTATTTTACCGTTAACTCCGCCAAGGCCTTCCTTGATAAGCTGCTTAAGCGACCATCCTGCACAGTATCCTGTAAGCATCGATAAATCGTGAATATGAATATCCGCATTTCTGTGTGCATCGGCAATTTCCTGATCATATATTTCGGATAACCAGTAATTAGCGGTTACCGCTCCCGAATTAGAAAGAATAAGTCCGCCCACCGAATATGTAACGGTTGAGTTTTCCTTAACTCTCCAGTCCTCAACCTTAACATAACTGTTAACCACTTCCTTGTAATCAAGGATAGTAGACTTCATGTTACGGATTTTCTCCCTGTTCTTACGGTATAAAATATAAGCCTTTGCAACATCTGTATAGCCGGCCTGCTCAAGCACAGTCTCAACCGAATCCTGAACATCCTCAACGCTTATCTGTCCGTCTTTAACTTTGCTCTGGAAATCGGCGGTAACCCTTAGCGCCAACAGATCGATAATCTCGTTAGTATACTGCTTCTCACAAGCGCTGAACGCTTTCATGATAGCATCGTTGATTTTCGTAAGATTGAAGTCGGCGACCTGGCCGTCTCTCTTTATAACTTTGAACATCCCACAAGTTCTCCCTTCTGTTCCCTTATTGACCGTTACAGTCAACGAATTATTTATTCCCCTGTATAAAATCCTCATAAATACGCGGTTCATCAAACGGATTAAAAAAACAGAAAAACCACATATGTTAAAGTATAACATTGTGGTTTTACTATGTCAATTTTAAAAACACCAGATATTGTGGTTTACATAATCAATTTAAGATAATTCGTACAAAATATGCTTATCGTGTGCTTAAGAATACGTATTCTCTCTTGGCTTTTTCATCACCCGGAAACTGTTCTAAATATAATTCCATCTGTTTTTTAGCCTCGGAAAAGTCACCCATCATCTCATATGTAACGACTACATTATACAATAACGACTGTTTGCTTACTGCATTCTCATTTTCAAGTCCTGACTTAAATGCAGCAAGCGCACCTTCGTAATCTTTGTTTTCATACTTGAGTAATCCAATTTCATTGTAAACAATATCGGCTGTTTTGTTATTTTCTGTAAACTCCTCATATAATGCAATAGCGTAGTTCTTATCATCAAGCGCAACATATGTCTTCGCCAAATAAATAATGCCTTCTTCTGTCTTTTTAGTTTCGTTTGATTCCTCGAAATAATTTCTTGCCTGAGTGTAGTCGCCAAGGTAATAGTTAAATATTCCAAGCTCATATGTGGAAGGTTTGCTAACCGACGCTATTCCTTTATTTATATACGACTTGGCATCTGATTCATAGCCCTTTGCCAAAAGGTCATCATGAATATTAATATAGAGTCTTGAATTGTCCTTATCAAGTTCAGTGGCTTTATCGTAATCCGCCTTGGCTTCATCAGGCTTTCCAAGTTCCAGGTATGATTTTCCTCTTAAATAATATGCATCTGCCTCATTCTTATTTACGGCAATAATATTTGTATATGTTTTAATTGCATCTTCAATCTTGCCGGATTTAAATTCTGCAACAGCCATGTAATAGTTAATATCATAATCTACACTTTTTACCAGGCCGTTAGATTCTTCAAGTGCTGACTTAAATGAAGAAAGTGCCTCATCGTATTTGGATAATCCAAGATATGCCAACCCTTCTCCCCTAAGCGACAATCTCACTTCTTCTCCCTTTTCATAGGAAGCCTTAAAGTGATTTAATGCTTCGTTATAGTTTTGCTGTTCTAATGCTTCTATGCCAAGCTTGTAATCCGACTGTTTCTTATTTGCATTACAGCCGGTCATTATTATACATATAGCAAAAATCAGTATTATTGCATTTACTTTTACAATCAGGTGCTTCATTTAGACTTCCTTCTATGTTCTATATGGCTTACCGTTTCCTTTGCCTTTTCCTTGGCTTCTTCCTTTGCAACATGTGTTGCAGAATCCATGAACATTCCTAATATTCCCTTAATCTGTTCCTTTGTTTCGTTATCTATAGTTTCCGTTGCGAGTCGCACCCTTGATAGTGTACCCCAAAAGTCTTCGTTAAAATCATTCAAATTGGTAACGCCGGCTTTTTCAAAAACCCCGAATATCTGGTCAGATAAAAGAGCCCATTTCTCTTTTGTCATTTCCTTAGACCAGTTATTTATTGCTTCAGCCTGCATGCTTGAAATTTTGCCTATATGTTCTGTCTTCTTAAATTCAAAGCCCTCTATTATCCAATTATACGGATTATGCTGCTTAACTCCCATTTTCTCGCAGTCAACAACAATATAATCCTCTACATTGCCAAAAAGCCCTACAACTGCTGATTTTGGAACGAACTTCACAATTCTGTCCTTTATCTTATCATAACACGAGTCTTCAAGCAGTTCCGTAATGAATCCGGGGCCATCGTGCGAATAAATTCTTATTATTCTGTCTCTAACCTCATCACTGCAGTTCATGGCGGCATATACTGAAAGATTTCCACCTTTGGAATGTCCGCCGACAATAAAATCACCTTCAAGATATGAAGCAACCTTTTCAAGATATTTAACAGAATATTTCTGAGCAGGCACCGGTGTCTTAAACGTCATATTAAGGTCTTCTTTCCAACCGATAAGGCTGTCGTCTGTACCTCTGAACACAACATACTTAAATCCCTTATCATCTTCAACCGTCATGGCAGAAAACTGAATGTCCAGGCTTGCGTCGATCACATCCAGAAAATTGTTAAGGATAAGTCTGCCAAATCTTATGCTTTTACATAAAGCATTAAAAAAGCGACTGTTTATTTCCCTGTACCTCTCATCGTGATAAATTGAATCATATTTTTCGCTTTTTACGATATCCGATAGTACAATTCCGTCTTTATTTTCACTTGGTCCCGGTACAATGCCCTCAAACTTAAGGTAAGAAAGCTGCGAAATAACAAGGCTGTCCACTTCACAAAATGGAGCCTGACTAAAATCATATATTCCGTTTTTCTCAACGTATTCAATAATATTCATATGTATAGTATATAAAAAAACGTCGAAAGGTGCAAAGTCCTTTCGACGTTATCTGATACAAATAAATTACTTAATTTCTAAGCCTGAGTACTTATCATCAGGAATAAGCGCAATATATGTCTTACCTGTGTTGATAGTAATCTCTGTTCCTGTTGAATCATAGTATCTTGTAGGTTCACAGTCATCTTCAGGCTTTGTCCATGTAATCTTAATTGCTTTGCCCTTAGTAATGTAATAACCCTCACGGCCTGTGTCCTTAGCATAGAACATCATGTATCCGTTATCATCGAACTTAACGTATCTTGCATTCTGAAGAAGAACATTGTCAAATGCAAGCTGTTCATTATTGTTGCCCGGATCAACATGTGCCTGACCATACTCAGAATACTTGTACTTCTGTGTTGACTCATCATATTCTAAAGATGGTTTATTGTGATTAAATGGAAGCTTAACAGTTGTAGCACTGATTGCATCCGAATATGATGATAAATCTACAGGTGCAGATTCACTTGCAAAATTAAAGTGGTTCTGTCCCTTATAGAAGCTTGTATATGTAGGTGATACACTGCTTGATGAGAAGTTCTTATCCATATCTCCAGGAAGGATATACTCTGTAAACTCTCTTGACTTACCGTTATCCACACGTGAGAATGTTCCTGAGAAATGGTCTACGTAATCATTAGCAAGGTAATCATCAATGTAGAATGGTCCACCGTCATGACATACAATTGCATCCCATTCAGGTGCAATTACAAGGTTTGTAGGACGTACAGAACGAATAGAACCGATCTGGTCTACACTGTTGTAATCCTTAAAGAGTACCATGAAACGTGTAACACCATCGTTAAGTGTTGAGTTAGTCATTTCATATACGATATCTGCCTTTGATAATCCATAATGAGGAAGTGCTGTCTTCTCATTATCTACCATTGCAGCAATTGGTCTCTGATCTTTCAATGCTTCATCAATCCATTCATTTGTAAGCTCTGAGCGATACATTCCCTCGCGAGTTTCTTCCTCTACAGGTGCATCCTCTGTAGTGATAGTAGGAGTATCTGTTACAACCTGTATTGTCGGTGCAGGCGCGTTCGCCTGAGGTTCTTCCTTATCCTTACATCCCGCAAATGACACAGCGGCAACTAATGAAAGAACCAGTAATAAATATCTTTTTTTCATATTAGTCTTAATTCCTCCGTTATCCTAAGGACATTCGTCCCATCTATACTCTTCCCTGCCTCACAATAACTTCACGATTATATCATTATTTTAGTAATCATTCAACCCATACATAATTCATTCAATATAAAGTGTACCAAAATCAATATGTCGGATTTGCATTCTCTATCGTACTGATTTTAGGGAAATATCTGAAAAGCGCCTTTCCGAGTATTTTGTCCTTGCTTACATATGTATTTTCCCAGAATCTTGAATCTCTTGAGTAGTTCCTGTTGTCGCCAAGCATGAAATAGCAATTTTCCGGCACCTCATACGGTCCAAAAGTCCCAACCATTTCCTGCGCAAGATATGGCTCATAAAGCGGTTCCTTATTATCATCAATGTAAACCTTACCGTCAATAATTGTAACAGTCTCGTTAGGAAGCCCTATCACCCTCTTAATGAACAGCTGTGATTCATCATCAGGGAATTTAAAAATAACAATATCCCCTCGCTCTACCTCCTCGTTAACATATGCAAGTCTGTATCCAAATAATCTGTCACCCGTCATAATATTATTTTCCATTGACGCTGACGGAACTCTTGCATTAATTAACACAAACCGGTTAATAAGAACAGCGATGATTACGCCGATTGCTATACTGAATATCCACTCAAATACTTCTTTTTTAGCATTCGTTTTATTATTATTTACTTCTCGTTTATTTTTATCTGACATATTGACCTTCTATCCTTCTTTTCTTCTTTATAAATATCCCCTCGTTAACAGACACTTACCATTATAAAAGATTTTTCCAAAGGTACAAGACAAATCAATGATTTTGTATTATTATTAATGTATTATGACGTTAACAGGTCTTTCATTTTATATATTTTTACCAATATGTATTGCAGTTTACTTTTTTGTACCTGCAAGATTCAGATATGTTTGGCTGCTGTTTTGCAGCTATTATTTTTATTGTTCACTGGACGATGCTTTCGTCTCGCTTCTTATTATTTCAACTATAATTACATGGCTTTTCGGAGACTTAATACATCGTGCCAATGGATTAACCTTGAGGCGTATACTGCTTGCCCTTGCGGTTATATTCAACATTTTCATGCTTGTTATTTATAAATACGAGAACTTCTTCTTAGAACTTATAAATTCCGATGTAAGATTGAATCTTATTCTGCCTGCCGGAATTTCATTTTTTACGTTCCAGTCACTCACATACGTTTTTGACATATATAACGGTGATTTAGAACCCGAAAAGAACATATTTAAATATGCCCTTTTCGTATCGTTTTTCCCGCTCATTTTATCTGGTCCCATTGAACGTGCTAAACATCTTGTCCCACAGCTTGACTTAAAAGCCAACTTCAATGAAACACGTGCAAAAGAAGGGCTCACCCTTATGCTGTTTGGCTATTTTTTGAAAATCGTAATCGTTTCAAGAATGACAATACTTTCAGACTATGTTTTCGCTGATTATCTCAACAAATCCGGTGTTGCCCTGTTAATTGCAATTCTTGCATATACATTGCTTATTTATTGCGACTTTTCAGGCTATTCATACATTGCAATAGGTATGTGCAGGGTGATGGGGATAGAAATTATTACCAACTTTAGACAGCCGTATTTTTCAACATCAGTATCAGACTTCTGGAGACGCTGGCACATTTCATTGTCAACGTGGTTTAGAGACTACTTATACATCCCGCTTGGCGGCAACAGGAAAGGCCGGATCAGAAAATACATTAATATAATGATAGTTTTTGTTGTGTCAGGACTATGGCACGGTGCAAACATAACCTTTGTTATTTGGGGCTTTCTAAACGGAATTTATCAGGTAATAGGTGATATTATTAAGCCTGTAAAAACAAAAATATCAGCTTTTATTAATAACCCGAAAGCAGTACGTGTAATAGAGACAACTTTAACATTTATACTTATAAGTTTCACCTGGGTTTATTTCAGGTCATCTTCCGTTTATGAAGCTAATATAATACTTTCAAGACTTGTTTCAGACTTTAGGTTAAGCAATTTATTTGACGGCACGTTTTGGAATGTTGGTCTTGGTGTCAATAATATGATATTCGCTCTTTTTGCAATTGTTATACTTGTAACAGCGGATGTAATATGCGAGATAAAGAAATGTGACGTATCTTGTATCCTTACAAATGTCAAAGCTCCTGTAAGATGGGCTGTATATTATACATTAATAATTATGATTGTTCTTTCTTTGAATTTGAATATGACGGAGTTCATTTATTCCGGATTTTAGGCTGATTATTGGCATAAACCGAAGAAATGTGTCTTTGACTCCTTGGTTTACATAATATGAAGAAGTTTAAATTTGTTTTAAAATGTATAGTTGCTTTACTTCCGGTGATTACGGTAGTTTTATATACCGCTTTATTTCCGTTTGGATATATGGACATTGAATACCCATCATGGAAATACACAAAGGAAATGACTAAAAAAGCTTCTGCTGACACTATTATTCTTGGTGACTCGCGCGCAATGGCTGACCTTGTTCCGTCGGAATTTGATACTGATACTGTTAACCTTGCTGTTGGCGGTGCAACATCGATAGAAATGTACTATACATTAAACAGCTACATTAAAAATAACGGATGTCCTGAAAATATAATAGTTATGTTTGCGCCTTTCCACTACTCGATTATCGATAATTTCTGGACAAGAACGGCATATTTTAACTATTTATCTGTATCCGATATGAGTGAACTCTTCTCATATGCAAAAGCATGTAATTCTGAGACTTTAATAAAAAAGGGATATAAAGACGACCTGTTAAGCTACAGATTGAGATTTCCCGATAAATACCTGCCGGCATTAATTAACTCTGAATTAATCGGAAGATACTCAGAAAACAGCGAGGAATACAATAAAATATCAGCCGACTCAGGATACGGTGAATTTGGTACGGCAAAAGGGTGTTCTGATTTAAATTACGAAACGGGATACGAGCAGATGCACAGAACAGGTGATGCACTTTTACTTGATGTGTATTTGAACAAGCTATTATGTCTGATTGAAGAGAATAACATAAACGCTGTGTTAGCAATCCCTCCGATGAACGAATCAAGCTATAATAATTTAAAGCCTTCATACAAAGATGATTTTTATTCCTATTTAAAAAATATTAAATCGTCACATCCGGGAATCAGTGTAGAAACTAAGATTCCCGTCTATGACGATAAATACTTTGGCGATTCTTCACATCTTAATAACGAAGGCGCTCTCTTATTTACTAAAGACTACATTGAAAATCACTGATTTTCAGTGTTTTCTTTTTCTCCTGTTTTTTCTTCTATTTTTTCTTCCTTACTTACTTCCTTTTCTGCTTTTATACGCTTAGCCTGTCTTTTGAAGTTAGTCTCCTGAACAAACTCCTCAAGTGATTTGGCAAGTGCTAACGCATCATCTATATGATCACAGAAGAACTCCCTTCCGACTAAGTCAACAAATCCGGCTTTTTCCATAACACTTAACGGCTGATCATTAACATGAGAGAAAATAACCTGAACGTGCTTTTGTCTGCACTCTTCATACATAGCCTCGAAATTGTGCATTGCTGTTGCATCAATTGCGTCAACGCCTCTCATTCTAAGTATCAGGAAGTTATACTGCTTATCAATTGTAAGCTTGAAAATCTGGTCTGCTGCCGCAAAGAATAACGGTCCGTTGAATTCATATACCAATGTATCATCAGGAATTTCCTTAAGAGATGTAGCATCCGGATCGACATCCTCATCTCCTATTTTCTTCCAGCTGTTGACATGACATACATCGCTCATTCTCTTCATGAATAAGAATGCTGCAGCTACAAGTCCCACTTCGATAGCAACTACAAGGTCAAATACTACCGTAAGGACAAATGTTAATAGTAAAACTATTATATCCGACTTAGGTGATGTCTTAATTAAATGCACGAATTTCTCAAAACCGCACATGTTATACGCAACCTGGAATAGTATTGCTGCAATACAAGGCATCGGAATAAGCTTTGCAAGCGGCATAAGAAGAACAAGTACAAGAACAAGTGTAACCGAATGAACCATTCCGGCAATCGGAGTTCTTCCGCCGTTCTTAATGTTGGCTGCAGTTCTTGCAATGGCGCCTGTTGCAGGGATACCGCCAAAGCATGCGGAACCGATATTAGCAACACCCTGTGCTACAAGCTCCATGTTGGAACGATGCTTTGATGCAATCATACTGTCGGCAACAACTGCCGATAAAAGTGATTCAATACCTGCTAACACTGCGATTGTAAATGCATTTGAAAGCTGTGATTTAATCATCGAAATTGAGAATATGTCCTTTGTCACCGAAAATACAGGAAGCTTATTTGAAAGCTCAGGATAAAGACTTCCGATTGTATTAACATCAAGCTTTCCGATTTTAACAATTAAAGCAGAAACGATAACTGCAATAAGTGATGCAGGAATCTTTGATTTCTTGAATATTACAGGCCATACAAATAAAATAACAAGACAGATGACACCAACTAAAAGTGACATTTCATTAATTGTTGAAAAGTTTTTGGCAACTGCTTCAACTTTTTCAACTGTCTCAATTGTAACAGTCCCCTCAGGATATGTAAGACCTAAGAAATCCTTAAGCTGACCGATAAAAAGTGTTACTGCAATACCTGCTGTAAATCCTGTAGTAATTGTATATGGAATGTACTTAAGCAGGCCTCCAAACTTAAGAAATCCCATGATAATCAGGAAAATACCGGCAAGAATTGTTGCACACATTAGTCCTGTCGTTCCATCCTTAGCAACAATACCTGCAACTATAGTTGCAAATGCCGCAGTAGGTCCCGCAATCTGAACTCTGCTTCCGCCTAAAAACGAAACTAAAAAGCCTGCAATTATTGCAGTATAAATACCTGCCGCAGGTGTTACACCGGATGCAATTGCAAGTGCAATTGAAAGCGGTAATGCAATAATGGCAACAATAATTCCCGCAACAACGTCTTTCACAAACTGGGACTTATCATACCCCTTCATCACTGAAAATAATTTTGGTTTAAGTTTTTCCATTGCTTCTCCTTAAGTACTTCTACTCTTTCTCCTTTGGTATTTTATTATAAAAATATACAAAAAATGCAACATGCGCGATTAAAGTAATTATCCATGAAATCGGATATGAAATATATAGCATTCCTGTAGTTCTGTGCATTTTGAATACTGTTGAAATCCAAACAAGCCTCAATGCACATGCTCCGATTAATGATGTTACCATAGGTACAACAGACTGTCCAATACCTCTTAATGCTCCAACCATTACATCCATTGAACCACACAAAAAATATATTGGAAGAATGTATGCGCAGCGGATTTTGCCTGCCGCAACTACTGCCGGCGAACCGGAATAAATATGCAACAGCTCAGTACTGAATATATATGCACTCACTCCGAAGAAAAGTCCTACTATTACTACAATCGCCTCTGCCTGAAGTGTACATCTTAATACTCTCTTCTTCTTTCCTGCACCGTAGTTCTGACCTACAAATGTAATTGCAGTCTGATATATTGCATTCATAGCCATATATACAAAGCCTTCTATGTTCATTGTAGCTGAATTGCCGGCAACTACATCTGAGCCAAATGAATTTATCGCTGACTGGATTACAACATTTGAAAGTGAGAAAATAGTACCCTGTAATCCTGCGGGAATTCCAATGGCGATAACTCTTTTTAATATGTATGGGTCTATCTTTAAATCGGAACGTGTCAGCTTTAACTCTTCGCTTTTTTCACTAAGATACCATATTATCAGCGCTGCCGATAAATATTCGGATACTACTGTTGCAATAGCAACACCGGCAACTCCCATCGAAAAGCATATTACAAGAAGAAGATTCAGTAATATGTTTAATACACCCGAAATTGTAAGGAAATAAAGCGGGTGCTTTGTATTTCCTACTGCACGAAGGATTGCGGCGCCAAAATTGTATATAAGCAATGCCGGCATTCCAAGAAAATATATCTTTAAATAAAGCGTTGCAAGCATTATTACATCATCAGGGCTACCCATTAATTTCAGTATAGGATTTGCAAAAATAAATCCCGCTACTGATAAGAATACACCGCAGATTATCGCCAAAACAATACTTGTATGAACTGTCAGGGAAACCTTGGACTTATCATTTGAGCCGACAAAGTGTGCAATCAACACATTAGAACCCACAGACAATCCTATGAATAGATTTGTAAACAGATTGATTAACGACGATGTGGAACCGACAGCTGCAAGTGATGCATCTCCGGCAAAATTTCCGACAACAATAATGTCACAGGCATTAAACAATAGCTGCAGAATGCCTGATAAAATAACCGGAACCGAAAATATAATCATCTTTAGAAAAGTCGGTCCCGAGACCATATTCGAATAGTCTTTTTTTTCCGCGTTAATCATACATCCATTTTATTACCAATTTGGCGTTTTTAGTATATTGAATTGTAATAAATAAAGAGCAGTATTTCTACTGCTCTTTGGTATTTTTGTTTATATAATTTAAGTAAAATTTAAGTATTATTTCTCAGAAAGAATATATTTTCTTGTCTGTGGTGCCTTAAATAACACTACAGCACCGATTACAGTAAAGATAATTTCAGGAACCATATATGCTCCGTTATAAAGGAGACTGTAAAGAACAGTGTTCTCGGTTGCAAATCCACCCCAGAGTTCTCCAAAGCTCTTCCAGATTACTACTCCGCTTAAGAAATGCATAAAAAGTCTTAATACAATCGCAAGTACTGTTCCTATAATCCATCCGCTAAGTCCTTTTTCCCTGAAAAGTCCTGCAAGTCCAAGAACAGTAAACGCAATAATGTAGTCAATAAGTATGCATGCGATAAGTGAACCCGGTGTAAGTCCCCAGCCAAAGAGACCGTCAATAACACCCTGTCCAAACTGTACAAGCGAATAAACAAATGCTACCAAAAGTCCGTTCTTAACACCGTTCTTAATTGAGTAAATAACAATTGGAAGCATTGATAAAAGTGTTACCGAGCCTCCCCATGGCATCTTAATGATACGGATAAAGCTTAATACTGTGGCAAGAGCGATTACTACTGCACCTTCCACTAAAAGTTGTGTTTTCTGTGACATAAAAAATCCTCCTATAAATAAAATTTACGGAGGGGACTACTTTGAAACGTTATTTGTAAAAAAATTACAATTATACTGCGCTTCCTTACGCTGGTATTACCCAGATCAAGTAGTGAGGGTTTGAATCTCAGGACTAAAAGTCCTCCCCTAGCAACATACTGTATAATAGTATTAAATGAATTTGATGTCAAGCATCATAATTTACTCTTCCTGCATCTTAGCAAGTTTTGCGGCCTGATCGGCTGCTATACAGGCATCAATAATTTCCTGAATATCACCGTTCATAATCTTATCAAGCTTGTAAAGAGTAAGGTTGATTCTATGGTCTGTACAACGTCCCTGAGGGAAGTTATATGTACGAATCTTCTCTGAACGGTCACCCGTACCAATCTGGCTTCTTCTAAGCTCTGCCTCGGCATCGTGCATTTCCTGCATCTTCAAATCATAGAGCTTTGCACGAAGGAGATTGAATGCCTTTTCCTTATTCTGAAGCTGTGACTTTTCTGTCTGAGAATAAATAACGATACCTGTTGGGTAGTGAGTAAGTCTTACAGCGGAATCAGTAGTATTTACACACTGTCCACCATTTCCCGACGCTCTCATTACGTCAATTCGGATATCCTTTTCAGGGATATCGATTTCGATGTCATCATCTACTTCCGCCATAACAGCAACTGAAATTGTTGATGTATGGATTCTTCCGCCTGACTCGGTTTCAGGCACACGCTGTACTCTGTGTACACCTGACTCATATTTCATAATTGAATATGCTCCGGCACCGGTAATTGTAAAAGTAACCGACTTCATTCCGCCAATTCCCGTGTCATCGCATTCAACAAGACCGCACTTCCAGCCTCTTCCCTCGGCATAGTGCACATACATTCTGTATATTTCTGCCGCAAAAAGAGCCGCTTCTTCGCCACCGGCACCCGCTCTGATTTCGACAATTACGTTTTTATCATCGTTAGGGTCTTTTGGAAGGAGCAAAATTTTAAGCTTTTCTTCAAGCTCTGTTGCCTTCTTCTTTGCATCTGAAAGCTCTTCCCTAAGCATTTCCTTCATATCCGCATCAGACTCTTCATCAAGCATCATAAGAGAATCTTCAATGTCCTGCTTAGCCTTTTTATAGTCTGTATAAGCTTCAACCAATGGAGCCAAATCACTTTGTTCCTTCATAAGCTTCTTAAAGCGCTGTGGATTATCGGCAACTCCCGGCTCCGAAAGCTCGTTCATTATTTCCTGATATCTGATTAACAAATCTTCTAACTTATCAAACATAATTACCTCTGTTTTCTTCCACTTACTACTCTGTCACATCCTGCAAGGTCTTTTATTATTTTAACGCAGTCAAATCCGTTTTGAATTAACAGTTCTTTTACCGCATCGCCTTCATCAAACCCGATTTCAACGAGAAGATATCCTCCCTTTTTAAGATAATCAGGTGCTTTTAAGGCAATTTCTCTGTAAAATAACAGACCGTCTTCTCCACCATCAAGTGCAATATATGGATCATAGTCCTTTACTTCACTCATTAATGTCTCAATATCCGAGGTTTTGATATATGGCGGATTAGAAACAATTACATCAAAATCCGTATGATTTACTCCTTCAAATAAATCGCTTAATATAAACTGCGGTTTGTTGTCAGGTTTACATAATCTTTCCGCGTTTTCATTTGCAAGATTTAAAGCTTCTTTAGATATATCAACTCCGTACCCTTCAATGCCGTTTTTATAGTTCATTAATGAAATGATTATGCAGCCGCTGCCGGTGCATATATCAAGTACCTTGTCGTTATCATTTGTAACAAGCATCGCCTCTTCAACAAGACACTCAGTATCAAATCTCGGAACTAAAACGTCCTTAGATACTTTGAATTCAAGGCCCATAAAATTCTGAAACCCTGTTATATGCTGAAGCGGTACTCTTTTTTCACGAATGCTTACTGCATTAAGTAATTTATCGCAGGCATCATCCGGGACGGTATCATTACCGTTCATAAACATAAATGCTCTGTCAACGCCAAGAATATAGTCAAAAAGAAGAGTGACATCTGATGAAGCCTCTTCAATTGATGCATTTTTTAATTGAATAACGCTTTTTTCGAAAAGCTCTGAATATGTCATTTTAAAAATTAATCTTCTCTGTTTACAATAAAATCTTCTTCCGTATATCCATGCTTTTGAATAAGGTATGCTTTCCAGTCAAAAATATGATCAACGGCAGCTATTGCAACTTCGATTATATCATCATCCTTAAATGTCTTACCGGTTGTGTCTGACTTAACCAAAGCTCCATCCAGTTCACACGTAGTTAAGCGTTGCAACATCATACCCGGTGCTGACAAGAGATTCAATACAGGATTATTGAATTTACCCGCAAGTCTTATTATTTCATATGAAATTCCTGCTATTACAGGCAAAAGCAAAAGCCTTATCACAACTCTCATGACAGGGTCTTCAACACGGATGAACATAAATAAAATAATACTTACAAATACAACAAAGAACATAAAGCTTGTTCCGCATCTCTTATGAAGCCTTGAAGATTTTCTGACATTTTCCACATTGAGAATTTTACCGCTTTCAAGACAATTTATGCATTTATGTTCCGCAGCATGATATTTATATACTCTCTTAATGTCGTTCATTGCAGAAATCGCAACAACATACAGTACAAAAATCAGCACCCTTAATATGCCTTCAAGTATTGCTATTACAGTATTGTTTACTATGAACACTCTGAAAAGCTGCGACAGAAAATACGGTACAAGCATAAAGAGAACAATTGCAAATGCAAGTGATAATATTACGGTGAGTGCAGACAAAATCTTATCGGCATTATCACCTAATAATCTGTCGATAAACTTTTCCTTGGCTGCCCCCCTATACTTTCCGTCTCTCTTCTCACGTGCTTTTTTCTTATCCGGCTCTTCAAAAAAAGTAGCCGAGTAATTCAGCGTTCTGATTCCTAAAATAAGTGAGTCGATAAAATTAAAGATGCCTCTGATAAACGGTATTTTATGAAGCAGCTTTGATGGAACAAATGATTCGTATTCTTCTATAGTGACATCAACATATCCACTCGGAGTTCTTACGGCAATTGCATATCTGTCATCCTTTTTCATCATTATTCCTTCGATGACAGCCTGACCGCCTATCCCCGAGTACATGCCCTCTTTGTCTCTTCTTTTCCTCTTAACAGCCATAATAACCTCATTAAAGTAAAATCATAACAATAATAAAAGCTCGAGTTTTCACCCGAGCTTTTATAAGTCATACTTATTTCATGCCGTATTTCTTGTTGAACTTCTCAATACGTCCATCAGCTCTTGCACTCTTCTGCTGGCCTGTGTAGAACGAATGACACTTTGAACAGATTTCTACGTGAATTTCTGACTTTGTAGAACCTGTAACGAATGTGTTACCACAGTTACATGTTACTGTTGCCTGATAAAAATCAGGATGGATTCCATCTCTCATTTTGCACCTCTCTAATCTCGACGTAAATCAAATACTCTGTACGCGATATTTAACCGACGCCGTTTATCGCATAGACTTTCGTCCTTTCTTGCTTAAAACAGCTTAATTATTGTAACATAGGCATTTTATGAATGCAAGGGAAAAATTAATAATACATTTTCCTTGAAACATAATCGCAGAAATCGCTGTTTGTCTTAGTCTTAGAAAACATGTCTAAAATTCTCTCAACGGTTTCATCAGGCTTAAGTCCGTTAAGTCCTTTACGAAGTATGTTCATAGCCTGCTGTTCCTTATCTGTAAGCAGAAGGTCGTCACGACGTGTTCCTGACTTAGGGATATCAATAGCCGGGAAAATTCTCTTCTCGGAAAGCTTTCTGTCAAGAATCATTTCCATGTTACCTGTTCCCTTGAATTCTTCATATACTACATCGTCCATCTTAGAACCCGTATCAATAAGTGCTGTTGCAAGAACAGTAAGGGAACCGCCCTCTCTCATATTTCTTGCGGCACCGAAGAATCTCTTAGGCATATGAAGTGCTGCCGGATCAAGACCACCTGATAAGGTTCTGCCACTCGGCGGAACAGTAAGGTTATATGCTCTTGATAATCTTGTAATTGAATCAAGAAGAATTACAACATCCTTCTTATGCTCGACAAGACGTCTCGCACGCTCGATAACCATTTCCGAAACTCTCTTGTGATGTTCCGGAAGTTCATCAAATGTCGAATAAATTACTTCAACATTCTCGCCTTCAATAGCTTCTCTTATATCTGTAACTTCCTCAGGTCTTTCATCAATAAGAAGTATGATAATGTGCATTTCGGGATTGTTATATTTGATTGACTTTGCCACTTCCTTAAGAAGTGTTGTCTTACCTGCCTTAGGAGGCGAAACAATCATTCCTCTTTGTCCCTTACCGATAGGGCAGAATAAATCCATTGCTCTCATCGCAACAGAGCAGCCCGGTCTTTCCAAAGAAAGCTTGCTGTTAGGAAAAATAGGAGTAAGATCTTCGAAGTTAGGTCTCTTAGCAATAAGCTCAGGATCCATACCGTTAATAGACTTAACAAATAACAGTGCGCCAAACTTATCTGTAGGATTTTTAACTCTAGTATTACCCACTACAATATCACCTGTCTTAAGTGAAAATCTTCTGATCTGTGACGGTGCAACGTAAACATCACCTTCACCCGGAAGATAATTATCACTTCTTATAAATCCATAGCCTTCGGACAGTACTTCAAGAATTCCGGAAGCTTCTATACCGCTGTCAAGACTTCTTTTCTCCTCTGATAAGTCATCAACTGTTTTCTTCTCCGATAAGTCTTCAACGGTTTTCTTCTCTGTTTCCTCAGGTGAAACACTTACTAACTTTTCCTCTTCATCTTTTTTTAACATTGCTTCAACAACGTCTGCTTTTTTCATTGCACTTGTGATTTTAATTCCTCTTGCCTTTGCAAGGTCCTTTAATACAGCAAGTGCCAGCGTTTCGTACTTCTCTCTCATATACTCTCCTTAAATATATAAAAAATAACCTCTGTAACAATATAGTATTAATTAAAAGTTGCTGGTAATTTGTCTTCTGAAAAAGACACCCAAGATGTACGGTATGTATTCTCAAAATGGAATAATCTGATATGATAATCCGGAAACGAACTTACCTAGGTGGGATAATAACACACTTAAAGCAATTTATCAACAATCAAATCGTATAGTTCTTCACTTTTTCCTTCGAAATTTTCACACATTGCTCTTGCGGAATCTTCCGTAGGCATGGAGATCCTAAGAGAAAGCAGTTCTGAGCCTTCCTCTTTAAGGCTAAGTTCCGCAACAAACTCGTTTCTCGATGCTTTATAATAATTAGTATTAACATTAAGGCTTGACTTAGTCTCAAGATTACATGCCTTAAGATAATTGTTAATATCATCCTTAATAGGCTGTGAAATTCTGTCAGAAAATGAACTAAGCGTCTCGACCCCGTCATCAAGAATCGCAAGGTGCGGACCATTCATAATAATCCTTGTCTCCGCAAGTCCATTATCGCAAAGCTCAGTACAGGCCTGCATAAGTGTAAAGTAATTAGTATAATCGTTGTCCATTATAAAACTGAATACATGGGTTTTAAGGACGGGGGTTCCCGCCTTGTTAAGCATATATAAAATTATTAATTTTGTTAAAGTTAACGGATCTGTCATAAAACAACCTATTCATCTGCTTCTTTTTTAATTCTTTTCATATGCTCTTTTATTTTAGCCTCATATCCCATATCCGAGATGTGATAGAATTCTTCTCCCTCAAGCTCATATGGCAAATACTGCTGCTTAACGTAGTGATTTTTGTAATCATGCGCATATTTATAGTCAACTCCATGTCCAAGCTTTGCAGCGCCCTTATAATGCGCATCCTTTAAATGTATTGGAATAGTAACATTTTTAGTATCGTTAACCGCTCTCATTGCCTCCTCAATCGCCACACAGCTTGCATTGCTCTTTGGCGCTGTTGCAATATATGCCGCTGCCTGCGATAAAATAATCTGTGCTTCCGGCATTCCAACTCTCTCAACGGCAAGTGACGCCGCAACTGCAACCTGCAAAGCCTGCGGGTCAGCATTTCCGACATCCTCTGATGCGCAAATCATCATTCTTCTTGCTATAAACGTAACACTTTCGCCTGCATACAGCATTTTAGCAAGGTAAAAAACAGCTGCATCCGGGTCAGAACCTCGCATGCTCTTAATAAAAGCAGAGACTGTATCGTAGTGATTGTCACCATTCTTATCATAGTAGGTGCGTCTCTTTTGAATACACTCACTTGCAACGTCTATCGTAATGTGAATCTTCCCATCATCTGAACGCTCAGTAGTAAGTATCGCAAGTTCTATTGCATTTAATGCCGTTCTTGCATCACCGTTTGACAAGTCAGATAAAAACTCAAGCGCATCCTCGTCAATTGCGGCATCGTATGCTCCCATGCCTTTTTCTTTGTCAAAAACAGCTCTTTTAAGTATTTCTTTTACATTTTCCTTTGTCAAAGGCTTGAGTTCAAATATTATTGAGCGCGAAATTAAAGCGCCGTTCACTTCAAAATATGGATTTTCTGTAGTTGCACCAATTAAAATAACTGTTCCGTCTTCAACAAACGGAAGAAGATAGTCCTGCTGCCCTTTATTAAATCTGTGTATTTCGTCTATAAAAAGAATTGTTCTCTTTCCATACATAGAAAGGGCGTTTTTCGCATCATTTACTACCTCTTCCATGTCTTTTTTACCGGCAACGGTTGCATTAAGCTGCTTAAATTCAGCACTTGTAGTGTTGGCAATCACTTTTGCAAGAGTAGTCTTTCCGGTCCCCGGTGGTCCGTAAAAAATAATAGAGCTTAGCTTATCCGCTTTAATTGCACGATAAAGAAGCGTCCCCTTGCCGACAATGTGTTCCTGACCTACTACTTCATCAAGCGTAGTCGGTCTTAATCTTGCTGCAAGAGGCGATTCGTTTTTAGCTGTATTCTCTTTAAAAAATTCGAACAAGTCCATATTATGTAAACTGATTTGTATTTATATCGTATTCATAGTCTATTGACTTTAGCTTATCGATAATTTCTTCTTTTGAAATACCGGCATCCAAGCAGAAGTCATCAAGGCTTTTATAATAATCACGTAATTTCAAATTAACAAAGCTTAAAAGCATTGCTGCATCATTTGGTATATTCATCAATATGTATCCCTCAATGTACGTATTACAAGCTGCTGTTCAAGTTCATATCCGTTCTGGATTTCAGGTGTTCCGACATTTAAGTATCTGATATCGGACTTTTTAAGTCTTACCGCTTTCTCTCTCTTTGATGTAAGATGGAAGTAATTCTCCGAGAATACAGCGTCAGCCTGTCTTAAATCAAGCTCAACAAATGCCGCAAATCCTCCGGACATCATTCGTATTACATATTCATCCGGAAGCTCGATAACCGAATATGAAATGGATGAATTTTCAAGTGCCAGTCTCTTATAAGGAACAAATACTTCTATTTCATTTGATACAACATTGTCTTCTTCATCATAAAATGTTGCTTCCATGAATACACGGTTTTCAATTCCCTTAATGTATTCCGTATAGTCAATTGAGTATACAAGTTCAACACCGCCCGGCATTATCTCAACCGAAACCTCTGCTTCATGTAAAAGTCTAAAGTCAAATGTCTGAAGCGAAATCTTAACTCTTCTTGGCTCAATATCTCTTGTCTCATTCTGAACATATATTGTTGCAACATTTCCATCAAGTAAAATTGAGCCTGCTATAGGTGCAAAGAAGTTCTTTGACATATACTGAAGAGCCTTCCACCTGCCGAAATAGTCAATACTTGAAAAGCTTGCACCCGGCCAGCAGTCGTTAAGCTGCCAGTAAAGTGCTCCCATGCATACACCCCTGTTTCTTCTAAAATGTTCAACACCGTATTTAACAGAAAGTGCCTGTAGTATCTGCGTTAAATACATAAGGCTTTCCATGTCTTTTGGGAACAGGAAGTATTTCGCGATGTAAGTAATAAGCTTGCTGTTTGCATCATGGTTTTTCTGGTGAGATTCCATAACCTCAGAGAAAATATTTCTATCCTCTTCCTTTGTAAATGTCTTAACAGTCTTAAGTGAAGGGAATGACTGGAAACCAAATTCCGAGCAGAATCTCATTAAATGATTTCTGTAATCACTGAAATATACGCCCTCACGCCATACATCCCAGTAATGGTTGTCTCCTCTTGTTTCGTCATTAGGATTGTCAAAATTGCCGCCGGATGATGGTGATGAATTCCAGTAGAATGTCTGTGGAGCACATTCTAAGCAAATTTGTCTTATCATCTGATCAAATAGTTTTTGTGAATCAACTTTTAATCCTTCTGAACTACCCTTAAATTCAGAATTATCAACAAATGATTGCTCAACTTCACTGTTACCGCATATAAGACCTAAGCATGCATGATGTCTTAATCTCTTAACATTATCAAGAATCTCTTCACGTACATTTCTTGCAAACGCTTCATTAAACTCATATGCGTTATTCGCAAACATAAGATCCTGCCATACAATAAGTCCAAGCTCATCGCAAAGCTCATAAAATGTATCTGACGGATAATATCCCCCGCCCCATACTCTTATTGTATTAAAGTTACTCTTTATTGCAGCTCTTAATAAATAATTGATTTTCTCTTTTGTAACAAATGAATATATACTGTCTTCAGGAACGTAATTAGCTCCCATTGAGAAGAATTTAACACCATTAACCCTGAAGCAGAATTCATGGCCATATTCATCTCTTTCCTGTGAAACCGTAAGTGTTCTTAATCCGATTTTATAGCTCTTAGAATCCCATTCATTACCATTCATATCAAGAGCATATACACTTACTGTGTATAATGGATGTTCGCCGAAACCGTTTGGCCACCATAGTCTTGGTTCCTCGATTTCCATCATAAGAGTTGTTTCGTTGCCTTCCATTGTCTCGGTAATGGCAGAAACACGGCCTTCCGGAGTGATGATTTCACCCTGAATGATATACATTCCCTTCTCAATAATGTCAGCATGCACCTGAATTTCAAGCATAACCTTTTTCTTCTCATGATGCTGAACAACAAGTACATCATCAAGCTTGATTAAGCTGTATCCAATCAGGTCGATGCTTCTCCATATTCCCATATCAGGAAGCTTTGGAGCAAAGTTCCAACCAAACATGCTGTGTGACTTTCTTAAATACTGGTTGCCATACATACATCCTTCAGGAACATACGCTGTCTCTTTATTAACAGAGCCTCTTATATTCTCAATGTAATTAACCGGTGACTGAATCTCTATTGTAATTGTATTGACACCATATACAAGATAGTTTTTAACATCAAAAGTAAATGTACGGTGCATATTGTCCGTACTTCCTACCGGCACATTGTTAATATAGATTTTGGCTAACGTATCGATTCCTTTACAGCAAAGCTCAATTTTCTGCTGCTGCAAAAGATCTGATGATGGTTCAAATTGTCTTGTGAAGTAATAATCGCTTTTAAAAAGCCCCATTACTTCTTCTTCATTTGTACCGAAAAACGGGTCCTGAATTCTATGCTGAACCAGTAATGTAGATAAAACCGAGCCGGGAATTTTAGCATCAATGTAGCTTTCTGTCCCTTTTTCATTCATAACCCAGTTTCCGTTAAGTGTCTGAAATATCATTATTTAAAACCCCTGGTAAAAGTATTAATTATTATTCAATATTATATATCAAAAAAGGCCGCAAGCAAATGCTCACGGCCAATTTTGAACAATTTATAAAAATACAAATCAGTCCATTGTAAATTCATCAACGATACTCTTAAGCTGCTCTGCACATGAAAGTGACTCATATACAAGATCGTTTGTTTCAGCTGTACGTGTAACCATATCCGTTGTCTTACCTGCAATATCCGTAACACCAAGTGTTGACTCACCGACTGTTGCATTAATTCCGGAAAGTGCATCTGAAATCTTAGAGATAGAGTCTGCAAGATTGACAATCGAATCATGAACATCATTCATGCTGACTTTAAATCTGTTAGCATCGTCTGAATACTGTTCTGAAACAGCTGTAAAGCCCGAATAATCTGCAAGAACCGTTCTCTCAAGGAAATCTGTAGTCTCTTCAAGACATCCTGTCATATTTGCTACTGCTGCATTTACTTCACCGACAATACTATTAATATCTCCTACTGCCTTAGAAGTCTGGTCTGCAAGATTACCGATCTCAGTAGCAACGACCGCAAATCCACGTCCTGCCTCGCCTGCTCTTGCAGCTTCGATTGAAGCATTAAGTGCAAGGAGTGAAGTCTGTGAAGAAATACTCATAATCGTGTCAGTAAGCTCGTTAATCTTAGCTACTGCCTTAGACCCTTCAATTGCTGCTGCAGATCTGACCTTAACAGAGTCGTATGTCTCTTTTGTACGGCGTGTAGCTTCAAGTGTCTTAGCTTTAAGATCATTAGCCCTGTTCATTACCTCAACAGAAGTCTGGTCTCCTGCCTCTGTTAATGCCATAATATCCTTAGCCCCTGTCTGCATATATCCGATGTTAGCATAAATACTCTCTGTTGTTGCTGCTGTTTCCTGCATACCTGCAGCAAGCTGCTGTGTAGTAGCCGAGTTATCAGTACACATGCTGTTAACTATGTTAGTAACATCCTGCAACTGATTAACATTATTTGTAATGCTTAACGATGCAGAGCCGATATTTCCAATCATATCTCTTAATGCCCGTCTCATGTTGCCTACTGCTCTGGCCATAAGTCCCGACTCATCTTTTCTCTTAATCAAAATATCGCTGCTGGCATTATGTCTGAAATCGAAATCGGCCGTAGACTTAATAATGTCTGTAATCATAAGAATAGGCTTTGTAATAACCTTTGCAACGATATATGAAACAATAAGACATAACACAAGTGTAATTACCGCAAATATAACAGCATTTCTAGTAATGGCATTCATTTGTGCAAGTGCTTCTTCTTCATCCGCTGTAACTACAAGAATGTAATTATTATCTGTAATTGCGTATCCTGCATACTTCCAGGCACCCTTATACAGATATCTTGCAAATCCATCCTCCGGAATCTGATCGTTTGCTATCTGTTCTACAAGTCCCTTAACAACTTCATTTTCAACAGGCTGTCCTACCTTGTCCTTAATAGGGTGAAATACCATCTCGCCTGTAGGTGAAACAATATATGCATATGAATCAGGCATTCCCTCAACTTTAACAGAGCCTAACAACTCATTATAAAAATCATATCCGATAGGCTTACCTGTAAGCAAAGCCTTTGAATAATCAACATTTAAACGTCTGCACTCTGCTTCTGCCATATACTTGATATGACTCTGAATATTCTCTTTTATATTCTTCTTAGAGCTGCTGACAATCGAAAATGTAATGATTACTGTTGTTAAAATAAGCGCAACACCTACAAGAAGCATAATCTTAAAGGTGATTGAATTAAGAAATGAAACCTTTTCATTACTTAATCTGTTATGTGCCTGTTCATTATTGGCCATGTCAAAATTTCTCCTTAAAAATAAACTTATACCCTTAATCGTACATAATAATTCTATACGATATTTATACAAAAAACAACAATATTATTACTGATTATGGCGTGTTTTTGTGAAAATGTGACAAAATAATTATGCTTTAAGTAATCGAGAAATTTCCTCTTTGTACGGAGGCAGCTTCTTTTTATCATCATCAGGATCCTGAATGTATGGAGTCTCAAGAATCTTCATTACATCAATAAAATCAGGATGATGAACTATATAATGAAGTGCTTCAAAACCGATTGTTCCGTTTCCGATGTTGGCATGTCTGTCCTTATGTGCTCCCATCGGATTCATACTGTCATTAATATGGAAGCAGACAATTTGGTCTTTGCCAATTATTTTGTCAAAATCATTAATTACACCATCGAAATCATTTTTAACGTCATACCCTGCATCATTAGTATGACATGTATCGAAGCAAACCCTTAACTTGTCATTGTATGTTACTCCATCAAAAATGGCGGCAAGTTCTTCAAATGAAGAGCCGATCTCAGAACCCTTTCCGGCCATTGTCTCAAGTGCAATCATACATTCGGTATCCTTAGTAAGGACTTCGTTAATTCCTTTTATAATTGATTTAGTACCTGCCTCTACTCCGGCTTCAACATGCGAGCCCGGATGAAGCACCATATATTTAGAGCCCATTGCGCTGCTTCTTTCAAGCTCTGTTGCAAGAAATTCAACTGCAAGAGAATAAATTTCAGGCTTTATCGTATTTGCAAGATTAATGATATATGGAGCATGGACTATAATATCTTCTATCCCGTGCGCCTTCATATATTCCGTTCCGGCTTCAATATTAAGCTCGCTTACCGCTCTTCTCTTCGTATTCTGCGGTGCCCCGGTATATACCATAAAGCAGTTAGCCCCATAGCTTACCGCTTCCTTAGCTGAACCAAGAAACATATCCTTTCCGGACATTCCAACATGTGAACCAAGCTTTATCATAATTTCTCCTTGTCTTTTTATCATTTTGGACCGAGGTGAAAAAACGGTCCGTATTAACTATATAATATCACACATCACCTGAAAATTCTGTCAGATTCTGCTCTTCCCAGAAGCGCAAAATTTCTGATTTTACGTTACTAACGCTCACCTGCCTGTATCCACTCCATTCTCTTGGAAAAAGCCTGGTATAATGCGTCTGATTGAATCGCTCTTCAAGCAAAAGTACAACGCCTCTGTCTTCTTCGGTACGAATAACCCTTCCTGCCGCCTGAAGCACTTTATTCATTCCCGGATATCTGTACGCGTAATCGTATCCGTTAAATCCCTCTTCTTCATATTTTGTCTTAAGGATTTCCCGCTCATCACTGACCATTGGAAGTCCGGGACCGACAATTATGCTTCCGATTAAATTATCTCCCTTAAGATCAATTCCTTCAGAAAAAATGCCTCCCATAACGCATAATCCCAGAAGGCTCTTAAAACTCTTATCTGTCAGTGAATCTGAAAACATCTTAAGGAAATCTTCTCTCTCTGATTCGTTCATCCTTGGATTCTGTTTAAGAAGCAGGATATCCCCGTCTTCAAAATATTCCTCATACTGTTTTAGTACGCTTTCCATAAATGAATATGAAGGAAAAAACACAATATAATTGCCATGCCTTGCCCGAATCGCCGTATCGATATATCTTGCAATATTGTAATATTCATTTTCAGTTCTTCTTGTATATTTGGAGCTTACGTCCTTTGCAATAAAAAGGCCTCTCTTCTTAGGGTCGAATACAGATTTGGCATATACGGCGTTATCATTTTCCCCGGTAAGCATATCCTTAAAATACTGAATCGGAAGAAGCGTTGCCGAAAAGAAAACAGTACAAATCCCCTTATCAAGGCTCTGCTTAAGACTTCGCGCCGGATTAGTACATAAAAGCTTGACCATATATTCGCCGTTTTCGTTGATTCTGTCATAAATCAGGTAGTCACTGTCCGTCATATTTTCATACATATTAAGGAAATGACGCAAATCGAAGTAAAAATCAAGAGCCTCTTCTTTATCCGGGAAACCATCGCTCTCTTCTAAGAATCTGTCAAAATTTGCTTTACACGTTACCAGTGCCACAACAAGCGGACTAATATCTTCTATCACTCCGCATTTATCGTATTCGTTTTTAAGCTCCAACATCCGCTTATTGCATTTATTAAGTGCGCTTGCAAGTGCTTTGTCAAAGGGTTTAATAAGCGAACGTATCTTAAGTATCTTTTCCTTGGATAGGTCAGCTGAAAACATCCCCATTGCTCTCTCGACAAGATTATGTGCCTCATCAACCAGGAATATGTAATCGTCTCTTATCCCTTCTGCAAAAAATCTGCGAAGATACACATTGGGATCAAATACATAATTGTAATCGCATATAATAATATCCGAAAAAAGACTTAAATCCAGACTGAATTCGAACGGACATACCATATGCTTATTCGCATATTCCATTATCACATCCCTCGTATATGAATTCTCGCCTGTAAGCAGGTCATATACCGCATCGTTAACCCTGTCGTAATGGCCGTCGGCATACGGACAGTCATCAGGATTGCATTTAGTATTCTCTGTACACATGCATATTTTTTCTTTGGCGGTTATTACCGTAGATTTAACCGCCAGCCCATCCTTTGAGAGTAGCTCAATGCAGTCACATGCTGCCGTTCTTGTTATTGTCTTGGCCGTCAGATAGAAAATACGTCTGCTCTTTCCTTCTCCCATTGCTTTAATTGACGGGTAAAGGGTAGCTATTGTCTTACCGGTTCCTGTCGGCGCCTCGACAAACAGCCGTTCCTGATTGGTGATTGTATGATAAATCTGCGAAATAAGCTCCTTCTGTCCTTCACGATATGAAAAAGGGAAAGAAAGTGCTTTAATCGTGTCATTTCTCTTATCCGGCCACGTTAACTCAAAATCCGCCCATTTCTTATACGAAAGAAGAAGCTCAAAAAAGAAGGTCTTAAGTTCCGAAAATGTATATGTATAATGGAAATACTTACACTGAAGAGTGTCGGCATTACAGTATGTCATTCTGACGGTTATTTCGCAAAAGGATTTTTCTCCTGATACAATTATCTCTTCTCCCGTGACGACATTCTTATCAAGGCTTTCATTAATCTCCTCAAGAATAAAAAATGCATAGCACTTAGCCTGGGCAAGATGTATCGGGTCGGGCTCAGTCAGCTTGAAAAGATCCTTATGAGTAGTCTTAATCTCATCAACAGTAAGCGGATTACCCTCAATGATGCCATCAGCCCTTCCCTCGACTTTAAGGTCATAATTATCAAAGCTGTGCGTGTAGAATACATTAACTTCAGGGTGATACTCGATTCCCATTCTATGCTGTATCATCCTGTGGATTCTCGCGCCTTCCTGCATTGATTCAACATCAGGTCCCGATGACTTTATTCTGTTGTCAATACTGCCGCCTCTTAATAAAAACTCAACAAAATTACGTACCGAAACCGTAATCAGGGCTCTCTGCTCATTTTCGTACATTTGTTCGATTTCCCATTGACATTAGAACGTATGTTTGGTATTATGATACCATAACTCAGGGTCAATAGCAACATAAGATGAGGGAATTTATGAATAATCTTTCGACCGTTTCTCCTATAACACATGTTAAGGAAGAATTATCAATATATGATAAGCTTAAGATACTTACAGACGCTGCCAAGTACGATGTTGCCTGTACATCAAGCGGCTCTGACAGGCAAGGCGACGGCACCGGCATAGGCAATACTCTATCGTGCGGGCTTTGTCACTCTTTTGCAGCTGACGGCAGATGTATTTCCCTGCTTAAAGTTCTTTTTTCCAATGAATGTATTTATGACTGTAAGTACTGTATTAACCGCCGTTCTAATGATGTCAGACGTACAAGCTTTACTCCTTTAGAGCTTTGTGAGCTCACAATACAGTTTTACAGACGTAACCTTATCGAGGGGCTTTTCCTTAGCTCGGGAATAATCAATTCTCCCGATTACACTATGGAATTAATGTATACCGCCATTAATATGCTTCGTACCAAGTACAGATTTCAGGGTTATATACATGTCAAGGCAATACCGGGCGCCTCACAGTCAATTATAGACAGGCTCGGACTTATTGTTGACAGAATGAGCATCAATCTGGAATTTCCTACCGGTGACGGACTTAAGGCACTCTGCCCTAATAAGACACGTGAGACAATCCTTAAGCCTATGCGCATGATTCAGAACGGTATCACTACATCCAGGAACGAAGTAGCTTTATTCAAAAATGCGCCGTCATTCGTTCCTGCCGGCCAGAGCACACAGATGATAATCGGCGCGACAAATGAAACCGACTACCAGATAGTTAATGTAGCCGCCAAGCTTTATGAGAACTTCAATCTCAAGCGTGTGTTTTATTCAGGATTTGTCAATGTTAACAATGACCCTTCTTTACCGGGTGCCATCGATGATATTACATTTTCTGCAACAGATACCGATGCGATTAAGAATCTTACGCTTTTAAGGGAACACAGACTCTATCAAGCTGATTTCCTTATGAGATTTTATGAATTCAAGGCAGATGAAATTCTTTCTAAAGAAAGACCTTTTTTCAATACAATGCTTGATCCTAAGGCTAACTGGGCAATTAATAATCTCTCAATATTCCCGGTTGAGATAAACACTGCCGATAAGACCACCTTACTGCGGGTTCCGGGAATTGGTCCTAAGTCCGTAAGGAAGATTTTGATGGCCAGGCGTCTTGCCCCACTTAACTTTGATACACTTAAGAAAATGGGCGTTGTACTTAAGAGAGCTCTTTACTTTATCACATGCAATGGCAAGATGATGTATCCTACTAAGATCGATGAGGATTACATCACACGTAACTTATTAAATATCAATGAACGTCTTCCCGAAGGAGTATGCAGAGACGGTTCATTTTATAAGCAGCTAAGTCTCTTTGAGACTAATCCTGAGATAATACCTAAGTCTCAAGGTGTATTTGCATCTTAACTGTTACTTAACAGTCTGAAATCCGGATGCAATTTATCGTTATTGATTGTTTTTGATTCTTCGGGGATTTTGTAAGTAATAACAATATGAGTAATGACAATATAATTAGTGATAATATGAATAGTAGCAATGAAATTATGAGTAATGACTGTAACAGAATATATGTATGCAGCGACTGCATCGAGGGGATATTCTCTGCAATATATGATATTTTTACTCATGTATCAAGACATGAGACTACACATGATAACTGTAAAATCATAGCAGGTGAAATCGGCAACTTTGAACTTTTCAGTGAATATATCGATGTTAAAACCGATAATGAAAAGGCTTTAAAGGTTACCAGGAAAATATGTGACCGGTTTGGATTTGAATGTTATCAGTCTTTTCTGTATGCAGCATCATGTAACGATGATAAAAAGGCTGATGCAATTTACAAGAGTATTCTTTCAGGGCTTAGGACCGGTGCAGGCTTTAAGCTTCTTAATATGTGGACAGATAAGAATATCGCCCATATTAACATTCTTAGCAGAAGCGCATTTAATGAATTTGCATCATGGCGCGAATTCCTTCAGTTTCATGAGCTTAGCAATAATACTCTCTTTTCAAGGATAGCGCCTAAGTGCGATATTCTAATGTTTCTTTCGTCACACTTTGCCAACCGATTTCCTAACGAAGACTTTATGATTTATGATGAAGTCAGAGATAAGTACTTAGTACATGAGAAGCAGAAGGAATGTGTCATAATAATAGGAAACGGCATTAACCCTGATGAAGAAACCTATTTCAGTGATGAGGATATTAAAATCGACAAACTGTTTAAGATTTTCACTTCTACTATCGCAATTAAAGAGCGAATGAATAAGAAGCTTCAGCAGCAGTTAATACCGTTAAGAATACAGAATTATAAAATTGAATTCTAATTTATGACAATTTTATCCCATGAATCATCCGGAACAATACATATATATGTTTTACCGATATTCATCTGAATCATTGTACCGTCAGCTACATAGAACTGTGTTGGGAACATATCGTATTTATCCTTAGCCCATGTAATAGGGATAGCCTTTCCGCCGGTAAGATAATATCCGTGCATGTTCTCATTGTCATGTATCCAGAAATTCATATATCCGTGTTCGTCAAACTGTGTAAATGTTGACTCCTGGATTATTACATTCTTAAATTCCATATGTTCGTCTGTAAGTGCGTCGATATACTCCTGTCCGTATTCTGAATATCTGTAAACTCCCGTTTCAGGTATATATTCAAGCTTTGGTTTGTTATGGTTATACGGAAGTTCAATATTTAGCGCATCAAAGGAATCATCTCTTTTAGATAGATCAGTCTGTTTATTAGGTTTAGCAAACTGCCAGTGTGAGCCCTGATAATATTCATTATATTCAAGGTCAATTCCTTCTTTTTTACATCTGTTTACAACTTCACCTTCAGTAATATATTCGGTAAATTCAGTCGGTTTTCCATTCTTAATTCTTGCAAATCCGCCGCTCAAATGCTCTACATACGGAGCTTCAAAATATGCATTTATATATAACGGTCCACCATCATGAATTACAATTGAATTATATTCAGGTGATATCTGAAGATTCGTTGTACGTACACTTCTAATTGAACCTATCTGTGAGAGTGAGTTGTAATCCTTAATAATACACATGAATCTTGTAACTCTGTCATTAAGAGTCGAATTCATCATCTCATATACTATGTCGGCTCTTGAAGTACCAAAATGAGGAAGCGCAGTTTTTTCATTATCTATCATTACGGCAATCGGACGCTGATTTTTAATTTTTTCATCTGTCCACTCATTCGTAAGTTCAGAACGATAATACCCTTCTCTTACCTCTTCAGGCTCTTCTTCTATTTGCTCCTCTTGTTCTAATGAAGCTTCTTTTGTATCCTCTATAGCTTCATTTACAGCTTCAGGTTCACTCACTTCCTCTTCTACGGGATTTGTTTCAACTTCGCCTGCATTTTCTACTGCTTCTTCTTTCTTAGAACATGCCGATAATGACAGGACAAGTGATATACATATTAATAATGACAATACTTTTTTCTTCATAAACAGTATCCTCAATTAAAATTTTTCAATTTTCTTTAATGCTGTGTTAATTACAAATGCAAATACAGAACCAATCAATGCCGTAATAAGCTGTGTAACTGAAAATGTTGCCTGAAATACCGCCATCTTTGACATCATCTTTTCCGGAATAAACATCGGAATAAGCGTATTGCTGATTACGCCACCCATAAAAATAGCCTTAACAACACTTCCTGAAATCATACCGATAACAATGGCAACCGTCTCTGATTTTTTTATTAACTTCGCTGCATTGTTTTCTTTTCTTAAAAACAGTCTGATAACAGCACTCAGTGTAACTGCCAGTAATACATTTCCAATCATAATACAAGGCATTATTAACGGTATTGCAGATACAATCGGACTTCCGGTAATAAAAAACGATGTAACCGGTGTAATAACTGACAGTATAACTCCGGAAATCAGTCCTGCATTAAGTACCGCAATAATAATACATGTATTAATAATAGGTCCTGTAATATAAACACTTGTATTTTTGAACAGCTGACTTACGATGCATATAGCAAGTAGCGCCGCTGTCATAGTAATCTGCTTTGTAGTAATCTTCATAATATCTTAAATTAAAAGCCTTTCCATAGATTTGTAATAATAATTTACCACTTATTCTTTTAATACACTTTTTCCAAAATGTAAATATAAACTTATTAATAAAATCAATGCAATAAATGAAATAATAGTCCCTAAAACTATACCTTGCGGAACATATCTCATTTCAATTGTATGCTCGCCTTCTTGGACGCTTACTCCCGTAAGAACATAGAGTACCCTGCTATGATTAACACTTTCACCATCAATCTTTATATGCCAGCCCTTTTCGTATGGTATTGTTAATACAAGCATTGAATCTTCTTTTGCATTAAATGTCCCTTTAACATGAACGAAAGGCTTGCAGTTGACAGCATTATAGCCTCTATAATGTAAATACCAAGAGGCATGTATTCATGCGGGAATAAAAACAAAATAAAGAGAAACGGATTGTGTAGATAATATGCGCTAAATCCAACCATGTCTCCGCCAAGGTTTTTGGAAAATGTATAAATGAAATCATTGTTTGTAGAAAATTGATTTTTAAAAAAATTGAAAAACGTAATGAATTGGCTGTTAAGATCAGAGCTTAATATCGTATTATCCGAAAGAGGATAAAGCTTTATTATTATTCCGATTATCATATACATGACAAATGGAATTGCAAACGAAAGAATATATTTAGTTGATCGTTTTCTGTTTTGCTCCATAACTGACATTATACTCTATAATAAACTCCATAGGAAGAAAAAACTCCCGCCATAATGGAGGGAGTTTTCTCTTATCTTAGGAAGCTACGCACTGTGTGTAATATCTGTATTTACGTTTGTTCGAAAACACTTCGTGTTTTCTCACGTCTTAACCCTGAGCCCGCTACGCGGGTCAGGCTTAAGACAGGTGCCATATATCCTCGTTGTACTGGGCGATTGTTCTGTCTGATGAGAAGAAGCCGGCCTTAGCAATGTTAACAAGCATCTTCTTCTCCCATGCAGCTCTGTCCTCGTATTCAGCAAATGCTTTGTCTTTAACCTCAATGTATTCTTCTAAATCAAGAAGTGTCATGAACCAGTCTTTGTTAATGAGTTCTTTGTAAAGACGCTCAAGATTTTCCTTATGACCAACCTTAAGGCATTCATCTGAAATGATGAAATCTACTGCTTCCTTTATTACTTCTGAGTTCTCATAGTATTCTTTAGAAACATAGTCAGCATCTTCATAGTGCTTGATTACTGTATCTGAATCCTTACCAAATGTGTAAATATTCTCATCGCCTACAAGGTCATGAATTTCAACGTTGGCACCGTCCATTGTTCCAAGTGTTACAGCACCGTTTAACATGAACTTCATGTTACCGGTTCCGGAAGCCTCCTTAGATGCAAGTGAAATCTGCTCTGAAATATCACATGCAGGAATAAGCTTTTCTGCGTATGAAACATTGTAGTTTTCTACCATAACGACCTTCATATACGGAGCAACGTCCTTGTCGTTAGAAACGATTTCCTGTAAGCAAAGAAGTAAGTGGATGATGTCCTGCGCGATTACATATGCAGGAGCTGCCTTTGCTCCGAAAATAAATGTAAGTGGTCTAATAGGCTTCTTACCTGATTTAATTTCAAGATACTTATGAATGATATAAAGAGCATTCATCTGCTGACGCTTGTACTCGTGAAGTCTCTTTATCTGGATATCGTAAATTGACTCAGGATTAATCTCAACGCCTTCTTTTTCCTTAATATACTCAGCAAGTGCGACCTTCTTCTCCTGCTTAATCTCATTGATTCCGGCAAGAGCAACCTCATCATCAATATATTTCATAAGGTCTTCGAGCTTGTCTGCATCCTTCTTCCAGCCATCACCAATAAGTGTTGTAATATATGATGCAAGCTCTCTGTTGCAAGACATAAGCCATCTTCTGAATGTGATACCATTTGTCTTATTATTGAACTTCTCAGGATAAATATCATAAAATGCCTTAAGCTCTGACTCCTTAAGAATTTCTGTATGAAGTGCTGCAACACCGTTAACTGAAATTCCGTAATGAATGTCAATGTGAGCCATATGCACTCTGTCATTCTCATCGATAATTTGCACCTTAGGATCTTTATACTTTGCTCTGACTCTCTTATCAAGCTCCTTAATAATCGGAACGAGCTGTGGAACAGCCTTCTCAAGGTACTTAAGCGGCCACTTTTCAAGAGCTTCTGCAAGAATTGTATGGTTAGTATATGCACATGTCTTAGATACAACTTCGATTGCATCATCCATACTCATAGCCTTATCTTCTGTAAGGATTCTGATAAGCTCAGGAATAACCATTGTAGGATGAGTATCGTTAATCTGGATTACAGCGTGCTTATACATCTCTCTTAAGTCTACGTGACGTTCCTTAAGATCCTGTAAAATAAGCTGTGCACCGTTAGAAACCATGAAATACTGCTGATAAATTCTAAGAAGGTTACCTGCCTCATCCGAATCATCAGGATAAAGGAAAAGTGTTAAGTTCTTTTCAATATCTTCCTTGTCGAATTCAATGCCCTTCTTTACAAGTGACTCATCAATTGATTCGATGTCAAAAAGGTGAAGCTTGTTAACACCGTTGTTATATCCGACTACATCAATATCATAAAGACGTGACTTTACTTTCTTATCTCCAAAGTATACATCATAAGAAACGTCAGTCTTTCTAAGCCATGAATTTTCTTCAATCCAGTCATTCTTCTCTGCACACTGGATTCTGTCCTTAAATACCTGCTTGAATAATCCGAAGTGGTAATTAAGTCCGATTCCGTCGCCGGGAAGACCGAGTGTAGCGATTGAATCAAGGAAGCATGCCGCAAGTCTTCCAAGCCCGCCGTTACCAAGCGAAGGTTCCGGCTCAACCTCTTCGATTTCTGCAAGGCTCACGCCATTATTTTCAAGAACCTCTGAAAGTTTGTCATAAATTCCTAAGTTAATAAGGTTATTTGATAAAAGCTTTCCGATAAGGAACTCAGCTGAGATATAGTAAACCTTCTTATCTCCTGTAATCACATCAACCTTATCAATCATATCCTTTGTCATTTGCAAAACAACGTTGTAAATTTCTGACTTTGTGCAGTTTGCAAATGCCTTATGAAACATTTCCTGTGAGAGTGCCTCGAGTCTCTCTTCCATCTGTTCATTCATTACGTCTGTAAAAACCTGATTTGTGCTCATTTGATTTCTCCTAAAAATACCTATTCTGTTACAATTTAGTGTTACTGTTTTGTTTGCTTTAAAACCCCACAAGCTATAGTTTAGTTTCGGAAAACGTTTTCCGCAAGTATTTTTTTAATTTTTTTTTTAATTTTTTTTATTTCTTATAAAATCAGCTCAAAAAAATGCACCCACTATTATGTGAATGCACTTTTAAACAGTTATTAAAGCGAAAACCTCTCTCTACTATGCCTTCATTTTATTATTCCGGGTAATCTTGAATATTTCCTCTGCCGCAAGCCTTGCCTTTGCAACAATTACATTCTCACCCTTCGGGAAACAGTAATAAAGCACCTTATTATCTCCGATGCAAATCATATCCCCAAGTTCATACCAGAAATAATCGGAATATAAGCTGTACGACACCTTCGAGGACTGCTTATAGTTTAAGCTGCCATTGCATCCGGTTAACATAAATCCATTCGAATCATGCGTAAGCCTGCCGTCTCCTACTTCGTAAATCGCATTAAAGTCCTTTAAAACCTTAATATCAACATCGACATCAAGCTTATATGTTCCATCCTCAATTTCCTTCTTAACACATTCCCGCTCCCATTTGTACCAATCGGGAATGTGATTAAGCCTAAACTCGTCACTTCTTCCATTTCCTTTTTGCAAAAGATGCATCTTTCCATATTCATCCATCTCAAAAGAGGACTCACATGATTGGCATCCAAATTGTACACCGGTCCCCTTCATGTGTCCTTCTTCTTTACAAATCGGGCATTTATACAATACTCTCTCAAGTCCTAACGTCCTGAAATTCTCATTGATTCGGATTTTCTTATCACTCTGTTCCTTGAAATGATCATATTCGAAGCTCTCATTTATTTTTTCCAGTATTTCTTTATCACTTAGCGACTCAGCCTGCTCGGTCTTTGAGGCAATTTGTGTTGCCTGAACGCAACTACATTAAGCTCTTCATACGATATTTTTTTTGTTTTAATTTTCATACCTTCCCCTACTTTATAATATCCCTGTAATATAGCTTCACTATTTTATGTGGCAAAGTCACTTTCCTGCCTTCATTGCCATCAAGCAGGTATTTAAGCTCTTTAACCGCATTTGATGAAATATTGTAAAAATCCTGGCGAACGGTATTCATCTGCTTACCGACATATCCCATTAAAGTTATTCCGTCAAATCCGCAGACAGGTCTGAATATATCCATTTCGGTCAGTGCATTCATTGCTCCGATAGCCATAAGGTCTGAGCCGCAAACAACAATGTCTTTGTTTTTGGCATACTTAAATGTAAGCTGCCTTGCCATAAGCTCGGAATACTCACCATATCTAACCATAAGCTTTAGATTAAGCTCTTCCTTGAGCTTATTAATTCCCTCAAGTCTCGCATCAGTAACATAGTCGTTTTTCTTGCCGGCAATGTATAAAACACGCTTGCAGTTGTTCTCAAGAATTGTGCGCTTTGCGACATCATACTGTGCCTTAGCATTATCAACGCCGATTGAAGACGTCACTTCATTGACAGTATTTCCATCAACTAACACGCACTTGAATTCCTTCGATTCGATAAGCTGGTGAAGCGTCTTGTCATCCTTTGAAATACCACAGATGATAAGTCCCGAAATGTTCTGTGACTTGAAATACCGAGTCATTTCCTCAGGCGTCATATGTTCAATCATTGAGACAAAAAATGTGATAATTTCTATATTTAACTCCAGTGCCATATTAAGAGCGCCCGACAAATATTGCATAGTGATTTCATCAATTGCCTGCGTTTTCGGATTAAGACTCACAAGAATTGCCGCACGGCCATTCTGCTTAGACGAAAGTGCTACGGCAACTGTATTTGGCACATAATTCAATTCATGAATCGCCTCACGCACCTTTATCTTTGTTGCTTCTGACACATACGGGTAGTTGTTTATTACTTTTGACACAGTTGATATTGCAACTCCGGCCCTTTTTGCAACATCATTTATTGATACCATAAGTGCCTCCCTTATAAATAAATTTCCTTAATGCCCTATGCAGTATCGCGATTTCTGCGACAATAAGAATATGCGCAATCCATAGCGATAAAACAACACCGTTTGATTTAAGCAAATACTCCGTAGTAAAACCATACCATGCAACGATTGCTGTTGTTGCTAGTCCAAGCAGGAGTAACGGTGTCTCTAAAAACAGATTCTTCATTGCCTTAATAAAATCGATAAAAGATGCATCAAAATAGATAAACCGTCCTACAACCATAATGATAAAGTACACAATAATCGAATCATAGTTATCGTTTTTGTATATAAACTTTATATATGCAAATATGAGCAGCATATATATCATAGCCATCATTCGTAAAGTCGCCTTTTCACTTCTAATCAGGAGCCTAAGTCTTATTAAAAATGTGTCGACAAAGTTGATAAAGAAAATAGAAATACATAATGCGAAGAGCAAGATGAAATCGTTATACTTTTCCCAGATTTCATACACTTCATCACTCACATTAAAATATCTGTGTTCCACAAGAAAGAACATTCCTATAAAGAAAAGCATTGACGTAATGGAAATAATGAGCTCATAGTATTTCTCAACTAACAGGCCATAGTCTGTGCCCGTTGCCCTTGTGAGCAGATAAGTAACAATGTGAATGACAAGCATAATAAATGCTGTCACAAGAATCATGAATAATAGCCCTGAGGGCGTAAAATAATGCTGTAAATAAGCTGCAAATGACATAGTTTTAATCTCCGGTTTTGTTTTATTTCCTGAATTACAATTCCTCACAGTTCAGAAATCGTTTTCCATACATTGTTATTATACAGTATCAATTTTGCAAATGCACTAAACACTTATTACAAAATTATTATTTGATTGTTCTAAATAGTGGGGATTATTTCCTTTACTTTTCGGGATGTCTTATGATATTATTACCGTTGTGCCTATAGATGAGGTACGCTCTATGCGGATGTGGCGAAATTGGCAGACGCGCTAGATTTAGGTTCTAGTGTCTACGACGTGCAGGTTCAAGTCCTGTCATCCGCAAACACTTACATTTCTTGAAGCAAGCATTTTATCATTCTTAAAGTTTACTCTTCCTTCTTTGCCCCGTATCCTGTAACGATTGCAATTACAAGTATTACAAGCATTGAAAGCGAATAAAAATTCACAAATGGGATTGATGCCGGATTAACGGCGATAGATTCCATGAAAGCTGCGGATTGCTGCGCAGGAATTACGCAGTGCACTGTGAAAGGTGATAAAAAGCAGAATACACAGCCTGCACAGTCAAGGAGATTTGCTCTTCTGTATTCATTAATATTATTCTTCTTACCGATGTCGTTAACGATGTCTCCGAGAGCCACGATTGCAACAGATATTACACCGGTCAGCATGCTTAAAAGCCCCATACTGATAACGATTGTCGCTTCTGTGCTTCTTCTTGATTTAGCAAAGCGGCTAAGAAGCGATCCAATATCTGAAAAGATTCCGCTTCTCTCCATAACTCCGATTAACGAAAACACACCGATAAGCATACATACTGTTCCCACAGTTCCCGTAATTGAAGAAATAATAATTCCTTCTACTGAAAATCCGCCCGGAAATGATAAAAGATCTGATACAGAATAAATCCCAAAAACAAGTCCTAATATTATCCCAACTGCAATTCCTAAAGAAAGTGCCACTACAAGATGCTTACGCATTACACACATGACAATGATTGTTGCAGGGACCAAAAGCATAATTAAGCTCACCGGATTCACTTCTGTACTGTTTATTTCTAACGAAACTGAATTCACGTCTATAGTTTTTGTAAAAACAAGGAATAGAATGAGTGCCGAAATTGCCGCAGGTATCGAATAGCGGGTACGCGTTTTTACAACTGTTCCAAGGTCTGCATGCTGTGTTGTTGAAGATGCTATCGTAGTATCTGAAATTGGTCCTAAGTTGTCTCCAAACGCCGCTCCGGAAACAATAGCTCCAATCATATATTCAGGGCTTACTCCTGCCATAACTCCTACGGGAAAAAGTATCGGAATAACAACAAAATACGTTCCGACTGATGTCCCTGTTGCAAAAGCAAGAAGACATGTAATCAAGAACGATGCTGCCGCAAAAAGTCTCCCCGTAAAGCCCAAATTAACTACATACGAAGCAATTGTCTGAACCATACCGCTTGCAGATATGAGCTTTCCTGAAATTGCCGCCAAGATTACAGCGAGAACTATTACAGAGAACATCGGTCGGCTAAGACCATATATTATTGCATCACCATATGCTTTGTCATCCTTAGAAACACATGCCCCGACAACTACTGCGGCAAAAAATGCAACAACATATCCGTTAACATTTGACTGGCTTATTGCAGCCTTAACAATAATCAGTGCCGCAACAATAAGCGGTATATACTTTCCAAGTTTCCCAAGCCTAAATTCTAACTTTTCCATAATTCCTCGTTACAAAATATTGTTTTTATAAATTTTTATCCCCGTGGCAGCTTATCCCGTGGCAAAAGGACCGTCCCAAGGCAGTTACAGCTTACAAAGAAGCGCAAGCTCAAGCTTATCAAACTCGATAGGCTTTTTAAGATATCCGTCAAAGCCTTCATTAATAAGCGCTTCCTCAGTGCCCTTTATGGCATTTGCTGTAATGACATAAATCTTTGTTTCACTTCCTGTTTCATATCCGCTTATTTCCCGGATTTTGTGCATCGTCTCAACACCGTCCATGCCCGGCATCATCTGATCCATGAATACAATATCGTACACTTCTTCCTTACACTTTTCAAGTGCTTTAAGCCCGTTGTCTGCTGTCTCAACTGTTACGCCATAATTCGTAAGCGCCTTTTCTAATACTTTGAGATTGACTATACTGTCATCGACTGCAAGCACTTTTTTATTTACTTTAATATCTCCGATTCTTGAGACCGGAGTTTCTTCTTCATCGAAGTTTATTTCTCCAACAGGCTTTGAATCGATGATTTCAAGCGGAATATCAACGCTGAATACGGAACCCTTATCAAGAACGCTGTCAACATGAATACTTCCACCCATTAATTCAATGTATGTTCTTACGATGTACAGCCCAAGTCCCGTGCCTTCTATATCATGATTTTTATATGTATCACTCTGCTCAAACGCATGGAATATAAGATCTAAGTTTTTCTTTGGTATTCCGATTCCGCTGTCCTCAATGACCATGCTTAATGTTATTTTGTTTTCAGTAGGTTCATCGATACTTACTGTAAGAGAAACAAATCCTTCTTTAGTATATTTTACAGCGTTGTTCAAAAGATTAATAAGAATTTCTCTAATTCTTACATCGTCCCCTAATAGCTTTGAGGGAATTACCGAACTGATATTAGTTTTTAATTTGAGATTTTTCTTTTCAGCTAAAATCTTAATCTGCTTAATTACACTTTTAATCAGTACTTTTGTATCAAATTCACGCTCAACTATTTCAAGCTTGCCTGTCTCGATTTTAGAAATATCAAGGATATCGTTAATTATCGAAAGCAGATTATCTGATGATTCCCTGATATTTTCCACGAGTTCCCTTTGTTCATCATTAACACCCTGCTTAAGCAGGATTTCAGAAAATCCAAGAATTGAGTTCATCGGAGTTCTTATTTCATGAGACATATTTGCAAGGAAAAGGCTTTTCTTTTTACTTGCATTTTCAATCTCAGAAATATGCTCCTTCATCATCTCAATATTCCTTTTAACCTGGCCTAAATACCTCTCAGAGACCCTCCTTATATGAACCGAAAGAATAATCACACTGAATATGAGCATTCCGATACGGCCGTATTTTCCCATGTCTCCAACAGGTGTAATATAAAATCTTACAATATCGATAAGACTTCCAAGCATTATGCTTGTTACGCCTATCATTTCGGAAATTGAGCCTGCATGAAGTTCTTTTGATTCTTTATACTTATCAATGTTTATCTTAATTATTGTGTAATCAACATTAATAACCGTAATAAAGATCATAAGATGAGATAATGGTGCAAGTACCATAAAATCAGCGACATTTAACACCTGTAGAACAATTTGTATTGCCATATTGGCAACACAGCAATCGAAGTTGATTCTAAAGCGCTTATTATATTTTTCATCAACATTACACATGTAATACAGGCATAACAACTGTGGCAGAACCATTATAACAAGGAATACCATAATTGAATAAAGTGTCTGGTTTCCGTAAAAAAGGCTTAGTGATTTTGTCTCAATCGCATGATATATGGCGCCGAGAAAGCAGATGCCACCAAGATAGAGCTTCCCTGAAAATTTCTGCTTGGAAATTAAATCAATTATTTCCATTACTATTAGCATAAGTGCTGAGAAAAAGATGATAACGAGAATGAAATAGTTAAAAAGATTTTGCTTTACAAGGTCAAGCTCTACGACATTCGTCTCGCCTATGACCATCGCGCAAATATTTGTTGCATAGTTATCATACGGCGAAACCATCATCATCGAAAGTTCGCCTTTGTCAAAGTCATGTGGTATTTCTACGAAATTAGTAATACTTCCGGGTGTTTTACCAAAAGATCTCTTATCACTTACGCCAAATTCATAAATAACAGTTCCATCAAGGGATACACTTATTATTTTATCCGCTGATAAGAAACGAATTGCTTTTCCGGCATCATCCTTACTAATCGTCTTATTAAGGTAGTAAATTTCGCCGGCTTCACTTGGCTCAGAGTAAGGTAATTCATCAATACAAAGTTCACTTCCGTCAGGTCTTTTTAGAGTCCATCCGTCATTATAATTTACAATTTCACCCTTTGACGTTGTCATGTCCTTAATGTCAAAGACTCTGACAGCGACAAAACTTAAAACAACAACTGAAATACAAACTATAGTAATTAATATGTGATGAATCTTTTTCAACTCTCAACTACTCCTTAATGAAATAAAAAGAATATGCCGGGCATTTTGCCCGGCATAAAATCTTTAATCAGCTTCTCATAGCTCCGTCTACAGAAAGAATTTCTCCTGTAACATAGCTTGCCAGATCACTTGCAAGGAATAAGAATGCATTAGCGATATCTTCCGGCTCACCGATTCTTCTTAATGGAATTCTCTCAATAAGAGGCTTAATCATTGCCTCCGGGAGGTTTGCAACCATATCGGTGTTAGTAATACCCGGTGCAACAGCATTAACACGGATGCCAAATGGTGCAAGTTCTCTTGCAAGAGACCATGTAATTCCGTTTACGGCAGTTTTGCTGACAGGATATGCTATACCGCTTGGTTGTCCGCAAAGGCTGACCATTGAGCTTGTGTTGATGATAACACCGCCGCCCTGCTTCTTCATAACCTTAGATACAGAAAGAATCATGTTAAGTACTGCATTGACATTAAGATCTATAATATTCTTAAACTTATCCAATGTATATGAGTCAAGCGGAGTAGAATCTGAAACACCTGCATTGTTAGCAAGAATATCAATTCTTCCGTACTTTTCTACCGTCTTATCAACGAAATTCTTAACTGACTCCTCATCTAAAAGATTTGGGCAGTCACCTGCAACGTCCCATGAAGGATTTTCCTCCTTAAGCTTTGCAACGGCTTTATCTACAGTTTCCTGTCTTGAGCCAAGTAACACTACCTTTGCTCCGTTCTCAAGATATTTCTTAACAATTGAATAACCGATTCCTCTTGTACCGCCTGTTACAACTGCAACTTTACCTTTTAACATATAATAAATACCTCCTTAATTATAATTTCAGTCGAAAATCGACTTATTTACATTATACAACATTGTCCAGCGTATCTATACCCTATAATTTAAAAAATTATTTACCCAAAGATACACAATCTGACTTGAATTTCTCGGAAATGTTGATAATGTTGATAAAATAAGCTTATAAACTTTCGAAAATGTTGATGGTTCACATTTTACGAATTCGAAAATGTTGATATAAGGATAAATATACCTATGTTACAAAGAAAAATTGAGTACGAAATCGAAATCACTAAATAGTATTATTGATAAGAAAGCGGATATTCCTCTAGGTTATAAATTTGTTGATGGTAATGTTGGACTAGAAAATAAAGTACTAACACTGCCACTATATATGCTGATGTTTGTATAATTCGATAATATCTAGTGTTAAAGCCACCGACTTTTGCCCTATTACTGACGGTATTGCCTGTCCATAAACTACAGAATGACACAAAAAAGCCACCCGACACATTTCGGGTGGCAATAGCCTCAGCATTCAATGTCATCATCGTCTGCATCGTTTATATCTGCAAGGTCGTCAAGCTCATCAGAGCCTGTGAATTCTCTTACTGAAACACGCTTGTTAACACGCTCTGTTTCAACTAAGTCTGACAACTGCTCCTTAATGTTCATAGAGTTCCTGACGTTAATCAGTTCAAGAACAGGTAATGCTTTGTCTGATGTCTTACAGCTTATTGTTCCAAGCCCGAAAATTCTCTGCGCAAGGCTTCTTGTAAGTGTAAGATCAAGAATTCTGTATAGTCTTACTTCTTCCTGCTTCTTATTTAAGAATCCGGTATCTACAAGTACCTTCTCCTTTGTAAGTGTATATTTAGTAAATGTAAAAGGTAAGCCGAAAAATAAAAGACGTTTTCTTGATGACCATACTGTTTCCATGTGTATAACCTCCCTTTCCTGCAAATTAATTATAATGGTTTTTAACTACTCTATTTAATATTCTGAAGCTTATCAAGCATATCATTTTTACCAATAATTATAAGTGTATCTTCTTCATGAAGAATATTTGCCGGATTAATTTCGTAAATTGATTTTCCGTCATTTTTGATTCCAATAATATTAACATGGTACTTTGAACGGATATTAAGGTCAAGTATACTGTTTCCAATCCATGAACCAGGAACCGGAATCTCAATAATACTAAGGTCATCGGAAAGCTGAATGAAATCCACAATATTTTTGCTTGTCATCTTTTTAGCAAGGTTTGTAGCGCCGATATGCTCAGGAGTGATACATGATGAAGCACCAAGAGTTTCAAGTACTTCCCTGTCGGCTGAGCCTCTTACCTTACATACAATGTTAGGAACGTTTAATGCCTTTAGGTTCATCGTAATAAGTACTGATGTTGCGAGGTCTCCGGAAATTGATACGATAACACAATCGTATTTATTAACTCCAACCTGTAATAGTGCCGATCTGTCCTTGGCATCAAGACATACCGCACGGGATACATTGTCTGCAATCTGTTCTACAAGCTTTTCATTCTGATCTATTACAAGAACGTTTCCTCCTGCGTTATACAGTTCCTTTGCAAGTTTTGTTCCAAATAATCCAAGACCGATTACTACAAATGATTTCATATCTTTCTCCTAAATTCATCAATATTACTAAATTACCCTATAAATAACTTAACCGAAGGATATTTTATTGCCGGATTTTCCTTGGCCTTAAAGAATCCGATTGTAAGCGTTAAAAGTCCTACCCTTCCGATAAACATAAATACGATTAATACTACCTTTGAAACAGTAGAAACCGAAGACGTGATTCCAAGGGACAGTCCTACAGTTGCAAGTGCTGACATACATTCAAATAAACAGTCCGTAAGATTAAGTCCTGAAGTAGTGCTTAAAATGAATCCGCCTCCTATTGCAAATGCAATAAAGCAGCTTACTAATGTGTAAACCTGATTAATCTGTTCCTGGGAAATTGTACGTTTAAGAAGCGTAACATTTTTCTTTCCTATTGCAGATGAAAGTATTGCTTTCACAAGAATAAGGAATGTAACTGTTTTAATACCGCCGGCTGTTGAACCTGTTGAGCCACCGATAAGCATTAAAATTGACGTAAGTGCAATAGAGTTATCCGTAAGATTGCACTGTTCAATTGCAGCAAAGCCTGCTGTTCTTGGTGTGACAGCCTGGAATATGGAATTTACAACCTTGTTCGCAGTACTGTAATTACCGATACTTGCAGCATTATTACATTCAAAGAAGTAAAACATAATTGTACCGATAACAATAAGAACTGTTGTCGCAAACAGAACCAATTTAGTGTAAATTGACCAGTCTCTTATGCTTTTCGAGCTTACAATATTGTCCCAGACTACAAATCCAAGTCCGCCGACAATAATAAGCACAGAAATTGTGATTAACACAACCGGATTATTGAAAAATGTAATAAGACTGCTGCCCTTAGCAAACATTCCCATCAAATCAAAGCCCGCATTGCAAAACGCGGAAACCGAATGGAAAAGTCCGAACCATATGGCTTTGTCCCACTTCATAAGCGGAAGGAAATTAAGGAACAGAATTGCTGCTCCCAATGTCTGAAAAAATGCCGAACCGATAATAAGTCGCTTTTGAATACGTCCGATAGACTTCATCAACGTATCAGAGCCAAGTGACTCAGCTGTAAGAGTCAATGCCTGAACATTGTTCTGATGTCTTGTTAAATGTATAAGTATCGAAACAAAGGACATAAATCCGAGTCCTCCTATTTCGATGAGAAGTAAAACAACAGCCTGACCGAACAGTGTGTAAGTTGTATAGATGTCAACAAGAGAAAGCCCGGTTACACATACTGCCGATGTGGCTGTAAAAAATGCTGTCATAAATGATACGGATGTATCGCTTCTGTATGAAATCGGCAATACAAGGAGTATTGAACCGATAAGAATAATGTTAAAGTATACTAAAGCAATTATCTGATAAATATTCAGTTTTACTTTATTGTTAAATAAGTTCATTTCTCAAAAAATAATTAAAAAGTGTTACAAACCTACACTATTATAGTCCTTGTTTTGATATATGTAAAATGCTATTAGAAATTGACACTCCCACAGCTAAAGCAATGGGATTCTTGTTTCTAAGACCGTTACATTG